>ERZ777003.57-NODE-57-length-200356-cov-18.846761_pt1 | contig 200356 bp, 184 predicted proteins | sample MGYA00374956_ERZ777003 | MGnify/ENA primary metagenome ERZ777003 (study PRJEB29302, sample SAMN06268252) | bioreactor metagenome | isolation source: Joint BioEnergy Institute, California, USA | place: USA:Joint BioEnergy Institute, California, USA | collected... | reverse complement strand
TGAGCTTGATGGTCAGCGCCTGGCTGTGGCAGCGCATGGCGCCGATGCGCACGCAGACGCCGTCGACCGGAATGACGTCGCCGCCGCTGCGGCCGAGGATCTTGTTGGCCTCGGCCTGCCCCTTCCACTCCTCGCGCGACTGGCCGTTATCCAGCTGCTTGTCGATGTAGGGGATCAGGCTGCCGGCCAGCGGCACGCCGAAGTTGTCGACCGGGAAGGCCTCGGAGCGCATGACCTCGGCCACCTTGCGGTCGATGTCCAGGATGTTGGACGCCGGGTCGGCCAGCAGGTCGGCCACGTAAGCGTGCGCCACACCCATCTGGGCGAGCAGCTCGCGCATGTTCTGGGCGCCGGCGCCGGAGGCGGCCTGGTAGGTCATGGCCGACACCCACTCCACCAGGTCGGCCTTGAACAGGCCGCCCAGGCCCATGAGCATGAGGCTGACCGTGCAGTTGCCGCCGATGTAGTCCTTCACCCCGCGGCTCAGCGCGTCCTTGATGACGCCGTAGTTGACCGGGTCGAGCACGATCACCGCGTCGTCCTTCATCCGCAGGGCGCTGGCGGCGTCGATCCAGTAGCCGTTCCAGCCGGCCTTGCGCAGCTCGGGATAGACCTCGTTGGTGTAGTCGCCGCCCTGACAGGAGATGATGATGTCCATCGCCTTCAGTTCGTCGACCGACTTCGCGTCCTTGAGCGGGGGCGCTTCCTTGCCGTAGTTCGGCGACTTGCCGCCCGGGTTGGAGGTGGTGAAGAACACCGGTTCGATCAGGTCGAAGTCGCGTTCTTCCTGCATGCGCTGCATCAGCACGGAACCGACCATCCCGCGCCAACCGACCAGACCGACTCGCTTCATGGCCATAAAATCAACGACCCTCTAAATCTTTGGTGATTTCCGGTTTCAGCCGCGCAGCGCGGCCACCACGGCGTCGCCCATCTCCCGGGTACCGACCTTGCGGCAGCCTTCCGTGTAGATGTCGCCGGTGCGCAACCCCTGGTCCAGCACCTTGCCCACCGCCGCGTCGACCTTGTCGGCCAGCGCCGGCTCGCCGAGGCTGTAGCGCAGCATCATGCTCACAGACAAGATCGTGGCCAGCGGGTTCGCCACACCCTTGCCGGCGATGTCCGGTGCCGAGCCGTGGATCGGCTCGTACAGGCCCTTGGAGTTCTCATCCAGCGAGGCCGAGGGCAGCATGCCGATCGAGCCGGTGAGCATGGCGGCGCAGTCGGAGAGGATGTCGCCGAACATGTTCTCGGTGACCACCACGTCGAACTGCTTGGGCGCCCGCACCAGCTGCATGGCGGCGTTGTCGACGTACATGTGGGTGAGCTCGACGCCGGGATAGTCCTTGGCGACCCGCTCCATGACCTCGCGCCACAGCTCGGACACTTCGAGCACGTTGGCCTTGTCCACCGAGCAGACCTTCTTGTTGCGCTTCATGGCGATGTCGAAGGCCAGACGACCGATGCGCTCGATCTCGCTCTCGGTGTAGATCATGGTGTTGAAGCCTTCGCGCTGGCCGTCGGCGCGGGTGCGGATCTCGCGCGGCTGGCCGAAGTAGATGCCGCCGGTGAGCTCGCGCACGATCATGATGTCCAGCCCGGCCACCACCTCCGGCTTGAGCGTCGAGGCCGCGGCCAGCTGCGGATAGAGGATGGCCGGGCGCAGGTTGCCGAACAGGTTGAGCTCGGAGCGGATCGCCAGCAGCCCGCGTTCGGGGCGCAGCGGCCGGTCCAACTTGTCGTACTGCGGACCGCCAACCGCACCCATGAGCACGGCGTCGGCGGCCTTGGCCAGGCGCAGGGTTTCCTCCGGCAGCGGCTTGCCGGTGGCGTCGTAGGCGGCGCCGCCGATCAGCCCCTGCTCCAGCTCGGCCTGGAAGCCGAACTCGGACTTGAGCGCCTCCAGCACCTTGACCGCTTCCGCGACGATTTCCGGGCCGATACCGTCGCCCGGCAGCACCAGGATCTTCTTGCTCATCGATGCTCCCCCCTCAAGCGTTCTGGAACAGCCAGGGCGCCTGCTGCGCGCGCCGCGCCTCGTAAGCCTTGATGTCGTCCGCGTGCTGCAGGGTCAGGCCGATCTCGTCCAGGCCGTTGACCAGGCAATGCTTGCGGAACGCGTCGATCTCGAAGGTGAACACCGTGCCGCCCGGCGTGGTGACGGTCTGAGCCGGCAGGTCGATGTGCAGCTGGTAACCTTCGGTCGCCTCCACTTCGCGGAACAGCTGATCGACCTGCTCCTCGCTCAGCACGATGGGCAGGAGGCCGTTCTTGAAGCAGTTGTTGTAGAAGATGTCGGCGAAGCTCGGCGCGATGATGGCGCGGAAGCCGTAGTCCTCCAGCGCCCACGGCGCGTGCTCGCGCGAGCTGCCGCAGCCGAAGTTGCGCCGCGCCAGCAGGATCTGCGCGCCCTGATAGCGCGGCTGGTTGAGCACGAAGTCGGGGTTGAGCGGCCGCTTGCTGCAGTCCTGCCCCGGCTCGCCGCGGTCGAGGTAGCGCCACTCGTCGAACAGGTTCGGGCCGAAGCCGGTGCGCTTGATCGACTTCAGGAACTGCTTGGGGATGATCGCATCGGTGTCGACGTTGGCGCGATCCAGCGGAGCGACCAGACCATCAAGAACGGTAAAGGCGCGCATTAGAAGTTCCTCACATCGACGAAGTGACCGGCGATGGCCGCCGCGGCCGCCATGGCGGGGCTGACCAGGTGGGTACGGCCGCCCGCGCCCTGCCGGCCTTCGAAGTTGCGGTTGGAGGTGGAAGCGCAGCGCTCGCCCGGCTCCAGGCGGTCAGCGTTCATCGCCAGACACATGGAGCAGCCCGGCTCGCGCCATTCGAAACCGGCTTCGATGAAGATCTTGTCCAGGCCCTCGGCCTCGGCCTGCTGCTTCACCAGCCCCGACCCGGGCACCACCATCGCCAGCTTGACGCTGTCGGCCTTCTTGCGCCCCTTGATCACCGCCGCGGCGGCGCGCAGGTCCTCGATGCGCGAGTTGGTGCAGGAGCCGATGAACACCTTGTCGATGGCGATCTCCTGGATCGGCGTGCCCGGCTGCAGCCCCATGTACTCGAGCGCCCGGATCATGCTCTTCTGCTTGACCGGATCGGGTTCGGCGAACGGGTTGGGAATCTTGGCGTCGACCGGCAGCACCATCTCCGGCGAAGTGCCCCAGGTGACCTGCGGTTTGATGTCGGCGGCGTCGATGCGCACCACCGCGTCGAACTGAGCGTCCGGGTCGGAGTGCAGGGTCTTCCACCAAGCTACCGCCTTGTCCCAGTTCTCGCCGGTCGGCGCGAACGGACGGCCCTTGACGTACTCGATGGTCTTGTCGTCCACCGCCACCATGCCGCAGCGGGCGCCGGCCTCGATCGCCATGTTGCAGACGGTCATGCGGCCCTCGACCGACAGGTCGCGGATGGCCGAGCCGGCGAACTCGATGGCGTAGCCGGTGCCGCCGGCGGTGCCGATCACGCCGATGATGTGCAGCACGATGTCCTTGGCGGTGATGCCCGGCCCCACCTGGCCATCGACGCTGATCAGCATCGTCTTGGCCTTCTTCTGCACCAGGGTCTGGGTGGCCAGCACGTGCTCGACCTCGGAGGTGCCGATGCCGAACGCCAGGCAGCCCAGCGCGCCGTGGGTGGAGGTGTGGGAGTCGCCGCAGACCACGGTCATGCCCGGCAGGGTGGCGCCCTGCTCCGGCCCGACCACGTGGACGATGCCCTGACGGATGTCGTTCATGCCGAACTCGACGATGCCGAACTCGCGGCAATTCTCGTCGAGGGTGTCGACCTGCAGCCGCGAGACCGGATCGACGATGCCCTTGCTACGGTCGGTGGTCGGCACGTTGTGATCGGCCACCGCCAGGTTCGCGCTGACGCGCCACGGTTTGCGACCGGCCAGTTTCAGCCCCTCGAAGGCCTGCGGCGAAGTGACCTCGTGCACGAGGTGACGGTCGATATAGAGCAGCACGGAGCCGTCGTCGTTCTGACGGACCACGTGCGCATCCCAAAGCTTGTCGTAGAGCGTCTTGGCGGCCATGGATCTCTGTCGCGAGGTTGGGCAGGAAAGAGGCCGATTATAAACACAATTACGCGGCGGGAACCGGTCTCAGTCCGCCGCTTGCAGCTGACGCATGCTGGACTGCGCCATCCAGGCCGAGGCCAGCGCCGCCAGCGCGGCCAGCACGAACACCCACATTCCACCCAGATCCAGCCACAGATAACCGCTCAGCAGACTGCCCAACGACACGCCCAAGCCGTAGGTCATGCTGTACAGTGCCTGGCCGCGGCCCTGGGCCCGGCCGCGGAAGATGCGGTTGACGGTGGCGATGCCGACGGCGTGGTAGACGCCGAAGCTGGCGGCGTGCAGCAACTGGGCGAACACCAGCAGCGCCAGCACCTCCGGCAGCGCGCCGATCAGCAGCCAGCGCAACGCCGCCAGCACGAAGGCCGCGGTCAGCAGCCGGCGCGCCCCGTATACCGGCAGCCAGCGATGGATCACCAGGAACACGCCGATCTCGGCTACCACCCCCAGCGCCCACAGAGGCCCGATCAGCTCCCAGCTATAGCCGCGCTCCTGCAGATAGATGCTGAAGAAGGCGTAATACGGCCCGTGGCTGAGCTGGATGAAGAAGCAGGCCAGGAAGAACCCCGGCACGCCGGCGCCGCGCAGCGCCTGCCAGAAACCTTCGCTGGCCGCCCCCTGGCCGAACAGGCCCTCCCGCTCCGGCGTCCACAGCGCGGACAGCCAGACCGCGCCGAACAGCACCGCCATCGCGTAGGGCACCAGCCCGACGCCCAGCCGATCCACCAGCCAGCCGACCGCCACCACCGCGACGATGAAGCCGACCGAGCCCCACAGCCGGATACGGCTGTAACGGTGCTCGGCCGGCCAGAGATGGTTGAGGGTGTTGGCCTCGTACTGCGGCAGCGCGGCGTTCCAGAAGAAGGTGAACACCAGCATCACCGCCGCCAACCAACCATAGGAGCTGCCCAGGAACACGCCGAGGAAGGCCACCAGCGCCACCAGCGACGCCGCCCGCACCACCCGCATGCGCTGCCCGAGCCGGTCGGCCAGCGCGCCCCACACCGAGGGCGCGACGATGCGCGAGAGATTGGTGATCGCCAGCAGCTCGCCGATCTGGGCGGCGGAGAAGCCGAGCGACTTGAGATACGGCGCCCAGTACGGCACCAGCACGCCGACGATGGCGAAGTAGAAGAAGTAGAAACTGGACAGCCGCCAGTACGGCAGAGCCTCGGCCATGGTTATCCGATCGAGGAGCGCCGCCACGCGGGCGGCGGCGGGAGGAACGCTGGCATCCCGGCCCCGCGCGGAGCCGGGCGGGAAAATCGTGCGCCGCCCCGGCCTCAGCGGCCGGGCGCGGCCGGCACCACCGGCGTGCCGCTGCGCACGTCGCCGTTCTGGGCGCGGTGGCGCAGGGCGTGGTCCATCAGCACCAGCGCCAGCATGGCCTCGGCGATGGGCGTGGCGCGCACGCCCACGCACGGATCGTGACGGCCGGTGGTCACCACCTCCACCGGCTCGCCATGCACGTCGATCGAGCGGCCCGGCACCAGGATGCTGGAGGTCGGCTTGAGGGCGATGCTAGCGACGATGTCCTGGCCGCTGGAGATGCCGCCCAGCACGCCGCCGGCGTTGTTGCTGAGGAAGCCCTCCGGGGTGATCTCGTCCCGGTGCTCCGAGCCCTTCTGCTCGATACAGGCAAAGCCAGCACCGATCTCCACGCCCTTGACCGCGTTGATGCTCATCAGCGCGTAGGCGATGTCGGCGTCGAGGCGGTCGAACACCGGCTCGCCCCAGCCCGGCGGCACACCCTCGGCCACCACCGTGACCTTGGCGCCCACCGAATTGCCCTCGCGGCGCAACGCGGTGATGTACGCCTCCAGCTCCGGCACCCGCTCGGGGTCGGCGCAGAAGAACGGATTCTGCTCCACCGCATCCCAGTCCTTCAGCGCCAGCTTGATCGGCCCGAGCTGCGACAGGTAGCCGCGAATGCGCACCCCGTAGCGGGTGCGCAGGTACTTCTTGGCGATCGCGCCAGCGGCGACGCGCATGGCGGTCTCGCGGGCGCTGGAGCGGCCGCCGCCGCGGTAGTCGCGGATGCCGTACTTCTGGTGGTAGGTGTAGTCGGCGTGGCCGGGGCGGAAGCTGTCCTTGATCTTGTCGTAGTCGCGCGAGCGCTGGTCGGTGTTCTCGATCAACAGCCCGATCGGCGTGCCGGTGGTCTTGCCTTCGAACACGCCCGAGAGGATGCGCACCTGGTCCGGCTCGTTGCGCTGGGTGGTGTAGCGCGAGGTGCCGGGGCGGCGCCGGTCGAGATCCGGCTGGATGTCCGCCTCGGACAGCTCCAGGCCCGGCGGGCAGCCGTCGACGATAGCACCCAGCGCCGGACCATGGCTCTCGCCGAAGGTGGTGACGGTGAACAGCTTGCCGAATGTGTTGCCAGACATGCCGCCTCCCTCAGGCCGCGAAATGCGCGCGATAGTCGTTGAGCTGCTCGGCGGTGAGCAGGAACACGCCGTCCTCGCCGTGCTCGAACGCCAGCCAGGTGAACGGCACGTCGGGGAAGGCCGCCTCCAGCGCCGGCGCGCTGTTGCCGACCTCGACCACCAGGATACCCTGCGGGTCGAGGTAGTCGCCCGCCTGGCGCAGAATGCGGCGCACGATGTCCAGCCCGTCCTCGCCGGCCGCCAGCCCCAGCTGCGGCTCGTGCCGGAACTCCGGCGCCAGCCGGCTCATGTCCTCGGCGTCGACATAGGGCGGGTTGCTGACGATCAAATCGTAGCGGGTGCCGGCCGGCACGGCGTCGAACAGATCCGACTCGATCAGCCGCACCCGATCCTGCAGATGATGGCGCTCGACGTTGATGCGCGCCACCGCCAGCGCGTCCGCCGACAGGTCCACGGCATCCACCTCGGCCTGGGGGAAGGCATGGGCGCAAGCGATGGCGATGCAGCCGCTGCCGGTGCACAGGTCCAGCACCCGGGTCACCCGCTCCTCGTCCAGCCAGGGCGAGAAGCGGTGGCCGATGGTCTCGGCGATCGGCGAGCGCGGCACCAGCACGCGCTGGTCGACGTAGAACGACAGCCCGGCGAACCAGGCCTCGTTGGTGATGTACGGCAGCGGCAGCCGCTCGCGGATGCGCCGGCGGATGCGCGCCATGAGCGCCTCCTTCTCGCTGGCGGTGACCCGCGTATCCCACCACACCGCGCGTAGATCCATGGGCAGGTGCAGGGTGTGCAGCACCAGCGCGGCGGCTTCGTCCAGCGCGTTGTCGGTGCCGTGCCCGAACGTCAGCCCGGCCTCCTGGAAGCGGCTGGCGGCCCAGCGCACGTAATCGCGCAGGGTCTGCAGCTCGGGGGGAACGTGGTCGAGATCATCCATTGGCTTGCGCATCCGGCTCGAAAAGCGGCCCACGATGATAGCGGATCGCGCCGGCGGGCGCGTACTCCACTGTGCGCGTCCCGATGGTCCGGCGGTGGGGCTTGTGGAATAATCCAGCCCCATGAGCACGCCCGCCCGCTCCGCCCCGCTGCGCAAGATCCTCGTCGTCCTGGTCGCCCTGCTGGCGGCCGCGGGTGGCGCTCTGACCGCGGCCCTGCTGCTGAAGCCGGCGGGCGCCCCGTCGGAGGGCATGACGGCGACCTACATCCGCGGCGGCAAGCCGGTGGAGGCCTTCCAGCTGCTGGATCAGCGCGGCGAAACCTTCGATCAGGCGCGCCTGCGCGGCCGCTGGACCTTCCTGTTCGCCGGCTACACCTACTGCCCCGACGTCTGCCCGGCGACGCTGATGACCATGGCGGAGGCCTATCGGCAGATCGTCGCGGCGCTGCCGGACGTGCCGGTGCAGGTGGCGCTGCTGTCGGTCGATCCGCAACGCGACACGCCCGAGCGGCTAGCCGAGTACCTGCCCTATTTCCATCCCGATTTCATCGGGCTGACCGGCGCCGAGGAGCAGATCAAGCGCCTGACCCGCGCGCTCGGCCTGGTCTATCAGCGGCATGAGCCGCTGCCGGGCGAGACGGGGTATCTGGTCGATCACTCCGCGCTGCTGCTGCTGATCAACCCCGAAGGCCAGTTGCAGGCCTTGTTCCGGCCCCCTCTGCTCCCCCAGGTGATAGAGGCCGACTTCCGCAAGATCGTAGCTACCCACGCCCCATGAATCCCACCGACGTCAAATGCCCCGGACCGGCCAGCCTGAGCGACCGGCTCAAGTGTCTCGCTCTCTATCCGCTGCCGCAGCACGCCATCTCGCGGGTGGTGCACGCGGCGGTGCGCTGGCGGGCGCCATGGTGGAAGAACGGCTTGATCCGCTGGTTCAGCACGCACTACGAAGTAGACCTGAGCGAGGCCGCCGAAGCCGATCCGCGGGCCTACCCCGACTTCAACGCCTTTTTCACCCGGGCCCTCAAGCCGGGCGCGCGGCCGCTGCCGAGCGATCCGGCACTGGTGGTGTCACCGGCCGACGGCACGGTCAGCGCCCTGGGCAAGATCGACGGCAACACCATCATCCAGGCCAAGGGCCACGGCTTCACCGTGCAGGAGCTGCTCGGCGGCGACGACGTGCTGGCCGAGCGCTTCCGCAACGGCCACTACGCCACCGTCTACCTCTCGCCCCGCGACTACCACCGAGTGCACATGCCGGCCACCGGCGTGCTGCGCAGTATGGTGCACGTGCCGGGTCGGCTGTTCAGCGTGGCGGCGTTCACGGTGCGGGCGCTCAAGAAGCTGTTCGCGCGCAACGAGCGCGTGGTGGCGGTGTTCGACACCGAGCACGGGCCGATGGCGGTGGTGCTGGTGGGCGCGATCAATGTCGCGAGCATCGAAACGGTGTGGGCCGGCGTGGTGACGCCGCCGCGCGGCCGCCAAGTGCGGCGCTGGCAGTACAGCGGCGACGAGGCCATCCGGCTCGAGCGCGGCGCCGAGATGGGCCGCTTCAACCTCGGCTCCACCGCCATCGTGCTGTTCGGGCCGGACCAGGTGCGCTGGCTGGACGAGATCAATCCCGGTCAGAAGATCCGCATGGGCGAGCCACTGGGGCGGCTGACCGCGCTGCCGGCGCGCGGCTCCAACGTGGTCGTGCTGGACGAGTACCTCAAGACCTCTCCACGGGGAAGGCGATGACCTCGTCGATGCTGGCCGCGCCCACCGCCAGCATCACCATCCGATCGAACCCCAACGCCACGCCGGCGCAGGGCGGCAAGCCCGCCGCCAGCGCCGCCAGCAGCCGCTCGTCCGGCCGCGGCGCCTCACGCCCCTCGGCGGCCCGGCGCGCCGCCTCGCGCTCGAAACGGGTGCGCTGCTCCAGCGGATCGCTCAACTCGTGATAGCCGTTGGCCAGCTCCAGGCCGTCCACGAACAGCTCGAAGCGCTCGCCGACCATGCCGTGCTCGGTCTCGCGCAGCCGCGCCAGCGCCGCCTGGCTGGCGGGAAAGTCGTACACGAAAGTGAACCGCCCCCGCCCGAGCCGCGGCGACACCACTTCCGACAGCAGCAGATCCAGCCAAGCGTCGCGCTCGTCCCGATCCAGCGGCGGCAGCGGGATGTCGTGCGCGCGGGCGCAGGCGATCAGCTCCTCGACTGGCGCCCGCAGCGGGTCGATGCCGGCTTCGCGCAGGAAGGCGTCGCGGTAGCTGAGCCGCTCGACGGGGCGCTCGCCCAGCACCAGGGCGACCAGAGCCGCGACTTCGTCCATCAGCGCGTGATGGTCGAAGCCGACCCGGTACCACTCGACCAGGGTGAATTCGGGATTGTGCCGGCGGCCGCGCTCGCCAGCGCGAAACGCGTGACAGATCTGGTAGATACAGCCGCTGCCGGCGGCCAGCAGCCGCTTCATGGCGTACTCGGGCGAGGTCTGCAGCCACAGCCGGCGCGACGCCGGGGCGCCGGGGCCGTGGTACTCGACCGATAGGCTGTCGATGTTGGGATCGGTAACGGCGGCGGCGGAGAGGCTGGGCGTTTCCACTTCCCAGACGCCGCGCTCGGCAAAAAAGGCGCGCACGGCGGCCAGAATCCGGGCGCGCCGCCGCAACACATCGAGGCTGGCGGTGGGCCGCCAGCCTTCGCCGTGGTCCAGCACTACTCCTTGGCGCGGGAGACGTATTCGCCGGTGCGGGTATCGACCTTGATCACCTCGCCCTCGGCCACGAACAGCGGCACGCGCACCACCGCGCCGGTCTCCAGCTTGGCCGGCTTGCCGCCGCCACCGCTGGTGTCGCCGCGCACACCCGGATCGGTCTCGACGATCTTGAGCGTGACGAAGTTCGGCGGGGTCACGGTCAACGGCGAGCCGTTGTAGAGCGTGACCGTGCACATGTCCTGCTCCTTGATCCAGGGCAGCGCCTCCTCGACCGCCGCACGGCTAGCGGGGATCTGCTCGAAGGTGTTCGGATCCATGAAGTACCAGGCGTCGCCGTCGTTGTAGACGTACTGCATTTCGACGTCCATGACGTCGGCGCCCTCGACGGTGTCGCCGGACTTGAAGGTACGCTCGATCACCCGGCCGGTCTTGAGGTTGCGGACCTTCACACGGTTGAAGGCCTGGCCCTTACCGGGCTTGACGAACTCGTTCTCGACGATGGCGTAAGGCTCGCCGTCGAGCATGATCTTGAGGCCTGCGCGAAACTCGTTGGTGCTGTAACTGGCCATAACGCCCCCGGTTTGCTCCCGGGACCTGGAAAAACTGCTCCCGGAACTGGAAATCAAGAAAGCGGGCATCCTAACGGAAAACCATGTCCGATAGAATATGCTCCCTTTGGAGCCCGCAACCATGCAGCCTTCTTCAGCCGTCGCCGACCCCATCCCGCAGTGGCAGCGGGAATTCGCCGAGGCCGTGCAGCAGCCGGAAGAGCTGCTGCGGCTGCTGGAGCTCGACCCGGCGCTGCTGCCGGCGGCCCGCCGCGCCGCCAAGCTGTTTCCGCTGCGCGTGCCGCGCGGCTTCGTCGCCCGTATGCGCCGCGGCGACCTCGACGACCCGCTGCTGCGCCAGGTGCTGCCGCTCGACCTGGAGGAAGCCGAAACCCCGGGCTTCGGCCAAGATCCGGTCGGCGATCTCAACGCTATGGCGGCGGAAGGCGTTCTGCACAAATACCACGGCCGGGTGCTGCTGATCGCCACCGGCGCCTGCGCCATCCATTGCCGTTACTGCTTCCGCCGCCACTTCCCGTATGCCGACGCCAACGCCGCCGCCGGCGCCTGGCGCACGGCCCTGGACTATGTGCGTCGCAGCCCGGACGTGCAGGAAGTGATCCTGAGCGGCGGCGACCCGCTGGCGCTGAGCGACCGGCGCCTGGCGGAGCTGGCCGCGGCCCTGGCCGAGATCCCGCACGTGACCCGGCTGCGCATCCACAGCCGGCTGCCGGTGGTGCTGCCCAGCCGGATCACCGAGCAGCTGCTGGATTGGTTCACCGGCAGCCGCCTGCAGCCGGTGCTGGTGCTGCACGCCAACCACGCCCAGGAGCTGGACGAGTCGGTGGCCGAGGCGCTGCAGCGCCTGCGCCGGCGCGGGGTGCTGCTGCTCAACCAGGCGGTGCTGCTGCGCGGGGTCAACGACCGAGCCGACGCGCTGGTCGAGCTGTCCGAACGGCTGGGCAGGCTCGGCGTGCAGCCGTACTACCTGCACCTGCTCGACCGGGTCCAGGGCGCCGCCCACTTCGAGGTGGCCGAGGAAACGGCGCTCGCGCTCATGACCGAGCTCAGCGCCCGCCTGCCTGGCTACCTGGTACCCAAACTGGCGCGCGAGGAGGCCGGCCGACCGAGCAAGACCGTGCTGCGCGCCTGACCGTTCCCTACCGCGGTGCGTTGGCAATCGCCGCGCCCTGCTATAGGCTCTGCAGAAAAACACCGAGAGGCTGGACGCCTCGCATATCACTTTGAAGCGGCGACGCATGAGATGACCGCGTTGGATCTGAGCATCCCTCCCCAACGTAAGCCCGACCGGGAGAGCTTCGATTACCGCCGCAAAGCCGTCGATGCCTGGCTGAACGGCCTCCCTGCCGCCAACCTCGACGAAACCGGGCGCGCCATCGCCGCGGCGCTCGCCGAACTCAACCGCCTGCAGCTGCGGCCGAGCAAGCGGCTGTGGCTGCTCGAGCGCATCGATCCGCGCCTGGACGACATCATTCCCGCCCTGCGCCGCCACTATCCGCCGCGGGAGCTTCCGTTGCCGGCCAAGCACCGTTTCGTCGCCGAACTGGCGCTGGCCTTGCTGCGGGAAATGGCCATCGGCTACGACATCGTGATCCGCGATGCGCTCAGCGGCCCCTCCGTGGTTCGCGGCAAGCGTCTGGCGCTGGCCCTGTTCCATGCCATCGACTATTACGGCCGGCTGCTGCTGGAGCTTTACAACCTGTACCTGCCGCTGCCGACCGACCTATGGCGCGCCCTGCACCGCCTGTACCTGACCGCGGAGCGACGCCGGCTGCACAACCGCGCCATCCACGACCGCGAACTGGGCCGGCGCGGACGCAGCACCATCGCCATCCGCTACCGGCGGCTGTTGCTGCTGGCCATCACCGATCCCTACCGCCTGCGCCCCGGCGAGGCGCTCGACGCCTACACCGTCCTGGCGCCGTGGGCCCGGCACTGCCGGCTGCTGCCCAGAACCACGGCGCCCGCCGGCGCCGCCTATTACGTCAACCTATACAGCGACGCCGGACCGCTGTCGGCCGACCGCGTCGACGCCAAGGGCCACTGCCGCGCCCTGGATACCGCACCGCTGCAGCGCCTGGTGGAGAAAGCGCTGGCGCCGCGCCGCTGGTGGCGCCGGACGCCGCTGGCGCTGCCCGAGGATGCCGAGCTGCGCCAGCGGCTGCTGCGGGTGTTCGTCCCGGCGCCGCAACGGCGCTTCTCGCGCCTGCCCTTAAACGGCCAAGCCCAGGTCGTGACCGGATTACCGGCCATCTGCCGCCAGCTCGCCAGGGAGCTGGGGCTGCCGCTGGCCGACGGCGACAGGCCCGCGCCACGCTTTTCCAGCCGCGACGTCGTGCCCGCCGGCCAGAAGACCAACGACGTCTGGGATCTGATCTACACTGGAGAGCTGACCAAATCGGACCGACGGGAGGAGGTAGCGACCGCGCCACCTTCCGCCAAGCCGACCGCCGACCAGCGCGATCTAAGCGCGGAATGGCGACTACTCAACATCAGCCCAGGCGGTTATGGCCTGACAATGGACGGCAACCGCTCCGCCCGTGTCCAAGTCGGCGAGCTGGTGGCGCTGCGCGAAACCGCCGCCATGCACAACGGCTGGCAGATCGGCGTGGTGCGATGGCTGAAACAGACGCCGACGGAGGGGGTACAGTTGGGCGTTCAGGTGCTGGGCGCGCGCCCGCTGCCGATAACCCTGGAAACGGAGACGCCCGGCGGCCACACCCGCCGTACCATCCAAGGCGTGCTGCTGCCCGCGGTGGCGGCCGTCGGCCAGCCGGTGACGGCGATCGCCCCGGCCCTGCAGTTCACCGGGACGTCCCGGACGCGGCTGGTCGGCGCCGGCGGCACGGTGGAAATAGAACCGACACAAGTAATAGAAAATAACGGCATATTCTGTCAGTTCGCGTTCCGCGCTCCCGCCGTCGGCGGCGACGCGACACGGGTTTACGAGGCGATGCTCGCCTCGCTCTGATCCGCCAGCGGGCTGAGATTTCTTGCCAAGGTGAGGTAATGGCTATTCAAGACAACGTGTTGCGCCTGCTGGTGGCGGAGCGTTCCCTGAACGACGCAGAAATGCTGGTGAGCGTGCTCCGCAACGCCGGGCATGCCGTACGCCCCACCCGAGTGGAGGACGAAGACTCCCTGCGCGAAGCGCTGGGCGCGAAGACCTTCGACATGCTGCTCTACACCCTCGGCTTCGAGGATCTGAGCCTGGAGCAGACCGGCAAGATCATCCAGCAGGCGGGCAAGGACATCCCGATCGTCGTGGTGGCGCCGAGCGAGGATCCGGAAAGCCGGATCAAGGCGATGACCATCGGCGCGGTCGACCTGGTCAGCAAGGCCGACCTCAAGCATCTGCAGCTGGTGATCAAACGCGAGCTGACCAACCTGAACCTGCGGCGGCGGCTGCGGCGGGTCGAGGCCTCGCTGCGCGAGGTGGAGAAGCGCTGCCATTCGCTGCTGGACAACTCGCGCGACGCCATCGCCTACGTCCACGAAGGCATGCACATCTACGCCAACAAGGCCTATCTCGAACGCTTCGGCTTCGAGAGCATGGACGACATCGAAGGCATGCCGCTGCTCAACATGGCGGCGCCGCAAGACCAGGCCAAGCTCAAGGAATTCCTGCGCAACTACCAGAAGCACGGCGACCAGGAGCAGGAGCTGGAAATCACCATGCTCGCCAACGACGACGGCCGCGAGCTGCACGTGGTGATGACCTTCTCGCCGGCCTCGATCGACGGCGAGCCCTGCACGCAGATCCTGGTGCGCAGCCAGGGCGCGCCGGCGGAGCTGGTGCAGCAGCTCGACAGCCTCAGCAAGCAGGACCTGCTCACCGGGCTGTACAACCGCCAGCACTTCATGGAAGAACTGGAGAAGAACCTGGCCAAGGCGCTGGCCGAGGATTCCACCGCCGGCCTGCTGTTCCTGCAGCTGGACAATCTGGAAGGCGCCCGTCAGGCGCTGGGCATCACCGGCATCGATACCCTGATCAGCGACATCGGCGGCCTGATCCGCGCCGAGATCGGCCAGGACGGCATCGCCGCCCGCTTCTCCGACGAAGCCTTCACCATCCTGCTGCCCAACGAGGGCGTGCACGCCGCCATCGCCCTGGGCGAGGCGCTGCGGCACGCCATCGAGGAGCACATTTGCGAGTCCGGCGGCCGTACCTTCACCACCACCTGCAGTATCGGCATCACCGTCATGGGCGAGCGCACGGGCACGGCGCAGGCGGCGCTGCACGAGGCGCTGACCGCCGCCGATCAGGCCCGCGCCCAGGGCGGCAACCAGGTAGTGCTGCACGCCACCGACGACGACAAGGCCGCCTCCGGCAGCGAACTGACGCAGCTCCTGGAGGACGCGCTCGTCAACGATCAGTACTTCCTGGTGTTCCAGCCGGTGGTCAGCCTGCAGGGCGACAACCGCGAGCGCTACGAAGTGCGGTTGCGGCTGCAGACCGCCAACGGCGTGATGATGCCGGCCGACTTCATCCCGCACGCCGAGCAGGCCGGACTGATGCCGGCGGTGGACCGCTGGGTGGTGCGCACGGCGCTACGCACCCTAAGCAAGCACCTCGCCGCCAAGCACGACACCATCCTGTTCCTGAAGCTGTCCGGCCCGACCTTGGCCGACGCCGATTTCCTCGGCTACCTGGCTGAGCAGCTCAAGGCCACCGGCGTGAGCGGTAACCGGCTGGTGTTCCAGGTGAACGAGCCGGTGGCGGTCACCCAGCTCACCCACGCCCGCGAGGCCTTCCGCGGCCTGAAGCAGCTGGGCTGCGGCTTCTCGCTGGACCATTTCGGCAGCGGCCTCAACCCGTTCCAGCTGGTCAAGCACTTGCCGGCCGACTACCTCAAAGTGGACGCGCAGCTGACGCACAACCTCTCCGAGAGCGAGGAGAACCAGCAGAACATCAAGAACCTGATCAATACCGCCCACACCATGCAGAAGCAGGTGGTCGCCGGCTACCTGGAGGACGCCAGCAGCCTGGCGCTGCTCTGGCAGTTCGGCGCCGACTTCGTGCAGGGCCGGTTCCTCAAGGAGCCCGAGCCGGAGATGAACTACGACTTCGCCGGCATGTCGATCTAGCGCCAGCCGCCGTCGGGCAACAAAAAAGCGGGCTCAAGGCCCGCTTTTTTTCGTCCGGCCAACGGCTCAGGAGCGCGCCGCCTGCAGCGCGGCGATGCGCTCCTCCAGCGGCGGATGCGACATGAACAGCCGCGACCAGCTCTTGCCGCCCGGAGTGATGCCAAAGGCCTTGACCTGCTCGGGCAGGTGGCTGTGGCCGTAGGACATCTGCAACCGCTGCAGCGCCCGGATCATCTTGTCGCGGCCGGCCAGGCGGGCGCCGCCGGCGTCGGCGCGGAACTCGCGCTGGCGCGAGAACCACATGACGATGATCGAGGCGAACAGGCCGAAGATGATCTCCAGCACCATCACCGTGAGGAAGTAGCCGATGCCGTAGCCGCCGGAGTCGTCGTCGCGGCGCAGGAAGCTGTCGATCAGGCCGCCGACCACGCGCGCCAGGAAGATCACGAAGGTGTTGAGCACGCCCTGGATCAGGGTCAGGGTGACCATGTCGCCGTTGGCGATATGGCTGACCTCATGGCCCAGCACCGCCTCGGCCTCGTCGCGGTTCATCGAGCGCAGCAGACCGGTGCTGACCGCCACCAGCGCGTTGTTCTTGCTCGGGCCGGTGGCGAAGGCGTTGATCTCCGGCGCATCGTAGATCGCCACCTCGGGCATGGCGATGCCGGCCTGCCGGGCCTGGCGACGCACGGTGTCGAGCAGCCAAGCTTCGATCTGGTCACGCGGCTGATCGATCACCTCCGCGCCAGTGAAGCGCTTGGCCACCCACTTCGACATCAGCAGCGAGATGAAGGCGCCGCCCATGCCGAACACGGCCGCGAAAATCAGCAGGTGCCCGGTGCGCGGCAGCACGATGCCCTGCGCCAGCAGCACGCCTTCCACCACCTTCAGGACGATGCTCAGCAGCAGCAGGACCGCCAGGTTGGTGGCTATGAAGAGTAGGACACGCTTCATCCAATCGACTCCGTATGACTCGTTGTTTTGTTCGCTAGCACGTTAGATCGGACCGGCTCGGGCAAAGTTCTACCCGTCAGCGCTCGACAGCGATCCCCTCGACGCGCTGGAAGCCGCGCGGCAGCAGGCCGCCGCGCCGGCCGCGCTCGCCGACGTAACCGCCGAGATCGCTGGCCTTGAGCGTGAGCGTGCGCTTGCCGGCCTGCAGCACCACGTTGCCGCCCTCCGGCAGGCAGACCACACCTACCATCCGCTCTTCGCCGCTGGCAAGTTTGTCGCCCGGAATCTGGATGATCTTGTTGCCCTTGCCGCGCGCCATCTGCGGCAGCTCGCCGACCGGGAACACCAGCAAACGCCCCTGGCTAGTGACCGCCACCAGCCGCTCGTCGGCCAGGCTGCCCACCCGCGCCGGCTTGAGCAACCGCGCCCCCTCCGACAGATTGACCACCACCTTGCCGGCGCGCGGCTTGGCGTACAGATCCTCGAGCCGGACGATGAAACCGTAGCCGGCGTCGGTGGCCAGCACGTACAGGTGCTCCGGCTCGCCGGTGAGCACCCATTCGAAGCGCGCGCCGGGCGGCGGCTGCAGGCGGCCGGTGAGCGGCTCGCCCTGGCCGCGGGCCGAGGGCAGGGTGTGGTTGGGCAGCGAGTAGCTGCGGCCGGTGGAATCGAGGAACACCGCCAGCTGGTTGGAGCGGCCCTGTGCGGCGTCGAGGAAGCGGTCGCCGGCCTTGTAGGACAGCCCCTGGGCGTCCACGTCATGGCCCTTGGCGGCGCGCACCCAGCCCATCTCGGACAGGATCACGGTGACCGGCTCGGTCGGCAGCAGCTCGGCCTCCGACAGCGCCTTGGCCGCCTCGCGGGCGACGATCGGCGAGCGCCGCGCGTCGCCGTACTTGGCGGCGTCCTCCTCGATCTCCTTGCGGATGCGCCGTGCCAGCTTCTTGGGGTTGTCGAGCAGCGCGCGGATGTCGTCGCGCTCGCGCTCCAGCTCGCCCTGCTCGCCGCGGATCTTCATCTCCTCGAGCTTGGCCAGATGGCGCAACTTCAGCTCCAGGATGGCCTCGGCCTGGGCGTCGCTGAGCCCGAAGCGGCTCATCAGCACCGGCTTGGGCTCGTCCTCGTGACGGATGATGGCGATTACCTCGTCGATGTTGAGGTAGGCGATCAGCAAGCCGGCGAGGATGTGCAGCCGCGCCTCGACCTTGTCCAGCCGCCACTGCAACCGGCGCCGCACGGTGCGGGTGCGGAACTCCAGCCATTCGAGCAGCAGCTCGCGCAGGTTGCGCACCCGCGGCCGGCCATCGAGGCCGATCAGGTTGAGATTGACACGGTAGGTCTTCTCCAGGTCGGTGGTCGCGAACAGATGGTTCATCAGTTCCTCGACATCGACCCGGTTCGAGCGCGGCACGATCACCAGCCGGGTGGGATTCTCATGGTCGGACTCGTCGCGCAGGTCCTCGACCATGGGCAGCTTCTTCTCGCGCATCTGCGCGGCGATCTGCTCCAGCACCTTGCTGCCCGACACCTGATAGGGCAGCGCGGTGATGACGATGTCGCCGTCCTCGCGCTCGTAGCGGGCGCGCATGCGGATGCCGCCGGTGCCGGTCTGGTAGATCTTCCGGATCTCGGCCTGGGGCGTGATGATCTCGGCCTCGGTGGGGAAATCCGGCCCCTGGATATGCTGCATCAGCTCGTCGAGACTGGCGTCGGGCCGCTCCAACAGCAGCACGCAGGCGGCGGCCACCTCGCGCAGGTTGTGCGGCGGGATGTCGGTGGACATGCCCACGGCGATGCCGGTCGAGCCGTTGAGCAGCACGTTGGGCAGGCGCGCCGGCAGCAACGCCGGCTCCTCCAGCGTGCCGTCGAAGTTCGGCACCCAGTCCACCGTGCCCTGCCCCAGCTCTTGCAGCAGCAGCTGGGCGTAGGGCGCCAGCCGCGCCTCGGTGTAGCGCATGGCGGCGAACGACTTCGGGTCGTCCGGCGAGCCCCAGTTGCCCTGGCCGTCGATCAGCGGGTAGCGGTAGGAAAACGGCTGGGCCATGAGCACCATGGCTTCGTAGCAGGCGCTGTCGCCGTGCGGGTGGTACTTGCCCAGCACGTCGCCGACGGTGCGCGCCGACTTCTTGTGCTTGGCGCTGCTGGACAGCCCCAGCTCCGACATGGCGTAGACGATACGCCGCTGCACCGGCTTGAGGCCGTCGCCGATGTGGGGCAACGCCCGGTCGAGGATGACGTACATGGAGTAGTCCAGGTACGCCTTCTCGGTGAAATCCTTCAGCGGCCGGCGCTCGAAGTCCGAGCCGCGGATGACGAGATCGTTCATGCGGTATCCCTAAGATTCTGTCGTCGCGCCCGCCCGCTCAGGGCAGCACCTCGGCCAGGTCGCCCTTGGTCTCCAGCCAGGCCTTGCGGGCCTGCGCGGCCTTCTTGGCCAGCAGCATGTCCATGAGCGCATGGGTGTCGTCGCCGTCCTCAATGGTGAGCTGCACCAGACGGCGGGTGTCGGGATCCATGGTGGTTTCCCGCAGCTGAATGGGGTTCATCTCGCCCAGGCCCTTGAAACGGGTGATGACGGGCTTGCCCTTCACCTTCTCCGCCGCGAGCCGATCGAGAATGCCCTGGCGCTCGGCGTCGTCCAGCGCGTAGTAGGTCTGCTTGCCGACGTCGATGCGGTACAGCGGCGGCATCGCCACGAACACGTGCCCGGCGCGCACCAGCGCCGGGAAGTGCTTGAGGAACAGCGCGCACAGCAGGGTGGCGATGTGGGCGCCGTCAGGGTCGGCGTCGGCAAGGATGCAAACCTTGCCGTAGCGCAGGCCGGACAGGTCGTCCGAGCCCGGCTCGATGCCCAGGGCCACAGCGATGTCGTGCACCTCCTGCGAGGCCATCACCTCGTCCGGGTCGACCTCCCAGGTGTTGAGGATCTTACCGCGCAGCGGCATCACCGCCTGGAACTCGCGGCTGCGCGCCTGCTTGGCGGAGCCGCCGGCGGAATCGCCCTCCACCAGGAACAGCTCGGTCTGGGCCGGATCCTGGATGGTGCAGTCGGCCAGCTTGCCCGGCAGAGCCGGGCCGGCGGTAACCTTCTTGCGGGCGATCTTCTTGGCCGAGCGCATGCGCCGATTGGCCGCCGCCAGCACCAGTTCGACGATCTGCGTGGCCTGGTCGATGTTCTGGTTCAGCCACAGGCTGAAGGCGTCCTTGGTCACACCGGCGACGAAGGCGGCGCACTCGCGCGAGGACAGCCGGTCCTTGGTCTGGCCGGAGAACTGCGGATCCTCGATCTTCACCGATAGCACGAAGCAGATCCGCTCCCACACGTCCTCGGGCGCGATACGCACACCGCGCGGCAGCAGATTGCGGAACTCGCAGAACTCGCGCACCGCCTCGGTCAGACCGGTGCGCAGGCCGTTGACGTGGGTGCCGCCCTGCGGCGTGGGGATGAGGTTGACATAGCTCTCGCCCAGCACCTCGCCTTCCTCGGGCAGCCAGGTCACCGCCCACTCGGCCTCCTCGCGCTCGGCCTTGAAGCGGCCGACGAACGGCTCGGCCGGCACGGTCGGCAGATCCACCAGGGCGCTCTTGAGGTAGTCCTTGAGACCGTCCTCGTAACACCAGACGGTCTCCTCCTCGGCCGCCTCGTCGTAGAAGCGCACCGTCAGCCCCGGGCAGAGCACCGCCTTGGCACGCAGCACGTGCTTGAGCTTGGGCACCAGGAACTTAGGCGACTCGAAATACTTCGCGTCCGGCCAGAAGTGCACGGTAGTGCCGGTTTCGCGCTTCGGCACCTCGCGCACCCGCTCCAGCTCGGAGATCTTGTTGCCGTCGGCGAACAGCATGCGCCACTCGGCGCCGTCGCGCTTGACCTTGACCTCCAGCCGCCGCGACAGGGCGTTCACCACCGACACGCCCACGCCGTGCAGGCCGCCGGAATACTGGTAGTTCTTGTTGGAGAACTTGCCGCCGGCGTGCAGCGTGCAGAGGATCACCTCCACGCCCGGCTTGCCCTCCTCGGGATGGATGTCGACCGGCATGCCGCGGCCGTCGTCGCTGACCGACAGCGAGCCGTCGCGGTATAGCACCACGTCGATCCGCTTGGCGTAGCCGGCCAGCGCTTCGTCGACGCTGTTATCTATGACCTCCTGCGCCAGGTGGTTCGGCCGACTGGTGTCGGTGTACATGCCCGGGCGCTTGCGCACCGGGTCCAATCCGGTAAGCACCTCGATGGAGGAGGCATCGTAACGTGCGTTCATGTATGGAAAGCCGATCTCTCGATCTCTATAAGGATTACGTCGGCCTCGGCCGACGTCGGGGACGCGTGAACGTTAAACGTTATGCGTCGCTACCTTCAACGTGCCGGCTCGCAAATTGACCATGGCGAAAGCCGTGGGTTATCGTTTGCCGCCTTCCCTACCAATGCGTCGAACACCATGACTGCAGACAACGGCGGCTTCGACTTCGAGCGAGCCCTCAAGGAGCTCGAGGAGCTGGTCGGCCGCATGGAACGTGGCGACCTCAGCCTGGAAGAATCGCTGAAGTCCTTCGAACGTGGCGTCGAGCTCACCCGTGCCTGCCAGCAGGCCCTGAAAGAGGCCGAGCAGAAGGTGGAAATCCTTATCAGCAAGGGCGATGACATCCGTGCGGTCCCGTTCGAAGAAGACCAATCCCAGTAAGGCGCTGGAACAGGCCCTGCCGCGCTACCGCGAGCGGGTCGAGCAGGCGCTCGACAGCTGGCTGCCCCGCGCCGACACCCATCCCGCCCGTCTGCACGACGCCATGCGCTACGCCGTGCTCGGCGGCGGCAAGCGACTGCGACCGGTGCTAGTGTACGCCGCCGGCGAAACCCTGGGCCTGCCGCTGGAGCGTTTGGACGCACCGGCCTGCGCGGTGGAGCTGATCCACGCCTACTCCCTGGTCCACGACGACCTGCCGGCAATGGACGACGACGACCTGCGCCGCGGCAAGCCCACCTGCCACAAAGCCTACGACGAAGCCACCGCCATTCTGGTCGGCGACGCCCTGCAGACCCTCGCCTTCCACATCCTGGCGCACGCGCCGCTGGATGGCGTGGAAGCGCAGATTCGCCTACGCATGATTGGGACACTGTCGCTGGCCGCAGGTTCCCGTGGCATGGTCGGCGGCCAGGCGATCGATCTCGCCGCGGTCGGCACCCAGCTGGACGCCGCCCAGCTGGAGGATATGCACATCCACAAGACCGGCGCGCTGATCCGCGCCAGCGTGCTGCTCGGCGCGCTGGCGTCGCCGCAAGTGTCGACCGAGGCGCTGGAGGCGCTGGACCACTTCGCCAAATGCATCGGCCTGGCCTTCCAGATCCAGGACGACATTCTCGACGTCGAGGGCGACACCGCTGAGATGGGCAAGACCCGGGGCGCCGACGCCAACCTGGGCAAACCGACCTATCCGGCCATCCTCGGCATGGACGAGGCCAAGCGCCTGGCGCGGGAGCTGGTCGACGACGCGCTCAACAGCCTCAAGGGCTTCGACCAGCGCGCCGACGTACTGCGTGGCATCGCCAAATACGTCATCAATCGTCGCAATTGATTCGTTTGGCTTGACCCCTGGCCGCTAGTCAATATCCTAGCGATTCGCTCAGAATTCGAGACGCCCGCGATTCACGCCCCAACGGGCCCTCGCGCCCACCGGGAATGACGGGATCGCGGCGTTCCCCCTGCAGAACCGGCTCGCTCGCCGCCGCGGCGGTCCGACCGACCAGGACGCGCAGGTGGCGCCCGTCATCAACGGCGCGCCGCCACGCTGGCTATTTACGGAGGAACCCGGATCATGGCCGAAGCTATCCACACCAACATCGAGGCCATGGAGGACGTCCAGAGCCGCGAGGACACGCGGCAACTCCCGATCAACAAGGTAGGCATCAAGAACATCCGCCATCCGGTACGGGTCAAGGACCGCACCGGGCTGGAGCAGCACACCGTTGCCTACTTCAACATGTACGTGAACCTGCCGCACAACTTCAAAGGCACGCACATGTCGCGCTTCGTGCAGATCCTGGAATCGCACGAGCGGGAGATCACCACCGAGTCCTTCCAGGAAATCCTGGTGGAGATGACCAAGCGCCTGGAAGCCGACAGCGGCCATCTGGAGATGAGCTTCCCCTACTTCGTGCGCAAGAAGGCGCCGGTGTCCGGGGTCGAGAGCCTGATGGACTACGACGTGACCTTCATCGGCGAAGTCCACGGCGATCAGCCGCCGGTGATCACGCTCAAGGTGGTGGTGCCCTGCACCAGCCTCTGCCCGTGCTCCAAGCAGATCAGCGACCGCGGCGCCCACAACCAGCGCTCGCACGTCACGGTCCGCGCCACGCTCACGGGCTTCGTCTGGATCGAGGAAATCATCGACCTGGTCGAGGCCGAGGCCTCCTGCGAGCTGTACGGGCTGCTCAAGCGCCCGGACGAGAAGTACGTGACCGAGCGCGCCTACGACAACCCCAAGTTCGTCGAGGACATGGTGCGCGACGTGGCGGCGCGGCTGAACGCCCACCCGCACATCGGCGCCTATTCGGTGGAGTCGGAGAACTTCGAGTCCATCCACAACCACTCGGCCTACGCCATGATCGAGCGGGTGAAGGACGCCTAAAGCGTCGCCGCAGCCCCAAAAACGCCAAGGGCCGCTATCGCGGCCCTTGGACTATATGGTAATGCGGAACCGCATCAGGCGCCGCCGGGCAACGCCTTGGCGGCTTCCTTGAGCTTCCCTTTCAGGATCTTGCCGGTGGCGGTGGCCGGCAGGGCATCCATGATGATCACCCGGCTAGGGCGCTTGTACGGAGCCAGCCGCTCGGCGGCGAAGCGCTTGACCTCTTCCTCGGTGATCGCGGCGCCCGGCACCGGCTGCACGAAGGCGATGACTTCCTCGTTGCCCGGCACGGCGCGCCCGACCACCGCCGAGAGAGTGATCTGCGGGTGCTCGTTGAGCACCGCCTCGACGTCCGGCGGATAGACGTTGAAGCCGGAGCGGATGATCAGCTCCTTGGTGCGGCCGACGATGGCCAGATAGCCGTCGGCGTCCAACACGGCCAGGTCGCCGGTATTGAGCCAGCCGTCCTCGCTGAGCACCTCGCGGGTGGCCTGCGGGTTCTTGTAGTAGCCGAGCATGACGGTCGGACCACGCAGCCACAGCTCGCCGATCTCGCCGAAGCCGACGTCGCGGCCCTCCGCGTCCACCGTCTTCGCCTCCAGCAGCGGCAGGATCTTGCCGGTGCTGCAGTCGCTGCGCGGCTCCTCGATGCGGGTCTGGCTGGCGGTGGGGCTGTTCTCGGTCAGCCCGTAGCCGTTGTTCATGGTCAGCCCGAACACGGCCTCCGCCTTCTGCTTGAGCGCCGGATCGAGCGGCGCCCCGCCCACCGAGATGAAGCGCAGCGCCGGCGCCTTCAGCGGCAGGCCACGCGTTTCCATGTACTCGATGAGCTTGGCGAACATGGCCGGCACGCCCTGGAAGATGGAGATGCCGTCCTCGGCCAGGGCCCGATACACCTCGGCGGGGTCGAAGCGCGCCGCCAGGTGCACGCAGGCGCCGTGGTAGAACGTGCCCAGCAGCACCGAGGCGAAGCCGAAGATGTGCGAGAACGGCAGCACGCCGTACACCCGCGTGCCCGGACCGACCCGCCGCAGCCCGGCGGAGATGGCGCCGACGAACAGCACGCCGCGGTGGCTGAGCATCACGCCCTTGGGCAGGCCGGTGGTGCCGGAGGTGTAGATCAGCGCCGCCACCTGCTCGGCACCGCTGGCCTTGACCGGCTCGGGCCGCGACTCGGCGTTGAGCGGGCCGATGGCGATCCGCCCCAGCCAGGGGTCGTCCACCGTCTCGGCGCCGTGGCGGGCGCCATGCGCCGCCGCCTCGGGGGAGATCTCCACCGTGTAGAAGATCCGGCGCGGAATGCAGTGATCGGCGATGTGGTCGACCTCGCTGGCGGCGATGCGGGCGTTGACCACCGTCACCCACACATCCAGCTCGCTGGCGGCCAGCAGCAGCGCCACCAGGGCCCGGCAGTTCTCGTTGATCACCATGATCCGGTCGCCGGGACCGACACCAAGGCGCTGCAAGAGCGCCTTGGTGTGCTCGACGGCTTGGGCCAGCTGACCATAGGTCCAGGTCTTGCCCAGTTCGACCAGGGCCGGTGCGTCAGGGGTCTTGACGGCCCACTCCAGCGCCGGCCGACTGAGCCGGTCCGGCAGGCTGGCGACGATCTCGCTCGCCAGCCGTCCGGCAACCCATTCGTCCGCGCCCCGGATCATCCCTGTTGCGCCTCCCGGATCATGTTACGGGCGACCACGGTCTGCTGGATCTGGGTGGTGCCCTCGTAGATGCGGAACAGGCGCACGTCGCGGTAGAAGCGCTCGATGCCGTAATCGGCGATGTAGCCGGCGCCGCCGTAGATCTGCACCGCGCGGTCGGCCACCCGGCCCACCATCTCGGCGCAGAACAGCTTGCAGCAAGCCGCCTCCATGCTGACGTTATGGCCGGCGTCCTTCTTGCGGGCGGCGTCCAGCACCATGGTGCGGGCGGCGTAGGCCTCGGTCTTGCTGTCGGCCAGCATGGCCTGGATCAGCTGGTGCTCGGCGATCGGCTTGCCGAACTGCTTACGCTCCAGGGCGTAGTTGAGCGAATCCTTGATCAGGCGCTCGGCCACGCCGACGCAGACCGCGGAGATGTGCAGACGGCCACGGTCCAGCACCTTCATCGCGGTCTTGAAGCCCTGCCCTTCCTTCAGGCCGATGATGTTGTCCTTATGGACGCGGCAGTTCTCGAAGATGATGTCGCAGGTGTGAGCGCCCTTCTGGCCCATCTTGCGGTCGGGCTTGCCGCGGAGCAGGCCCGGAGTGTTGCCCTCGACGATGAAGGCGGTGATGCCGCCGGCGCCCTTGTTGTTCGGATCGGTGCGCGCCATCACGGTGAACAGGTTGGCCTCGGGGCCGTTGGTGATGAAGCGCTTGGTGCCGTTGAGCACGTAGTAGTCGCCGTCGCGGTCGGCGCGGGTCTTGAGGGAGGCGGCGTCGGAGCCGACGTCGGGCTCGGTCAGGCAGAACGAGCTGATGATCTCGCCGGTCGCCAGCTTGGGCAGGTACTTGCGCTTCTGCTCCTCGGTGCCGTCGATCAGGATACCCTGCGCGCCGATGCCGTTATTGGTGCCGAAGGTGGAGCGGAAGGCCGGCGAGGTCTTGCCGATCTCGAACGCCACCAGCACTTCCTCTTCCATGGTCAGGCCGAGACCGCCGTACTCCTCGGGAATCGACAGGCCGAACAGACCGAGATCCTTCATCTCCTGGAGAATGTCCGCCGGAATGGCGTCTTCCTCGGCGACCCGCTCCTCGTTCGGCACCAGGCGCTCGCGCACGAAGCGAGAGATGGTGTCGAGCAACTGATTAAGCGTTTCCTGATCTCGGATCATCGTAAATTCCCGTCGGATTTGAGAAGGTGTATCAGTAATGAGTCATGGCCATCGCGACGCTACGCACCATCTGGCGCAACCGCGGGCCGAGCTCAGTATGCAGGCGATCGCGGGACAACTGATATGACGGACCGCCGCAATTGAAAGCGACCAACGTCGAGTCCGGCAGCCGCAGCGGCACGCCCACCGCGTTCACGTCCTTGTCCCAGTCGCCGGCCGACACGCAATAGCCGTACTCCTGGTAATCGCGCAACGCCTGTTCGATACCCGCCTTGACCCTCGGCCACTGCTCGCCGGCGTGGCGACGGATGTGATCGAGCAGGTAATCGCGCTCGGCCTCCGGCAGCGCCGCCAGGAAAGCCCGCCCCATGGCGGTGGTGGCGATCGGGATGCGCGAGGCGATGTCGAGCCGCACGGTCAAAGCGCCACTGCCCTGGCAATTCTCCAGGTACACCATGTTGAGACGGTCGCGCGCCCCCAGCGACACCGACGCGTCGACCGTCTCGGCCAATTCCTTCATTAGGGGCCGCGCCACCTGCCGCACGCTGAAGTTGGACAGGCAGGCGTAGCCCAGAGCCAACACCCCGGTAGCCGGCTGATACTTGCCGAGCCGCTCGTTGTAGCTGAGGTAACCCAGCTCGCACAGGGTGTAAGTCAAACGGGATACGGTCGGCCGCGGCAGCCCGGTACGCTCGGCGATCTCCTGATTGCCCAGCAATCCGTTGCCCGGTTCGAAGGCTCTGAGAATCTCAAGCCCCCGCGCAAGCGCCGTCACGAAATTGCGGCTCTTGTTCTCGACCACGTTCATCGACTTGCCCATGCTCTCCCCCTGACCGGGGTCTGAGCCGACCCCTGATATTCTTATGTGTCTCGGCAAGGCTCCGAAACAAATTTGCAATGGACTCTGTCACGACCTATTCTTGGTGTCAAGTTTTGCGGAACAGCATTCCGCAATGCGAACGAGGTTCGCCAACATCTCTGCATGCATATGATCGCAAAGGAGTTTCTCTTTTCCAGCAGTGACATTCCTGACATGCGATCCTAATCCTGCTTCGCCGCGTCCGCCGACCCGGCCCTCCACGACCGCCGTTTCCGCGGGCCGCAGCACTGAACAGATGCGCGACGACCGCTGACCACGCGGTCGTCGCGCGGACATTTCCGTCCATCCAAGGGGGAGCGAGTCCTGATGAGTCTCGACGTGAACAAGCCCGGTCTGACGCTGGGCATCATCGGCACCGGCGCCATGGGCCGGGGCATCTGCCAGATCGCCGCGGCCGCGGGCATCAAAGTGGTGATCACCGACGCCCGTCCGGGTGCCGCCGAGGAAGCCAAGAACTTCGTCGCCGACATGCTCGCCAAGCTGGTGGCGAAGCAGAAGATGACCGCCGAGGCGCAGCAAGCGGCGGTGAACAACATCGTCATCGCCTCGGGCGAGGGCTACCGTGACTTCGCCGGCTGCGACGTGATCGTCGAGGCCATCGTCGAGAACCTGGAGGCCAAGCGCCAGCTGTTCGCCGCGCTGGAAGAGGTGGTCGCCGAGAACTGCATCCTCGCCACCAACACCTCCTCGCTGTCCGTCACCGCCATCGCCGCCAAGTGCAAGCGCCCCGAGCGCGTGGCCGGCTTCCACTTCTTCAACCCCGTGCCGCTGATGAAGATCGTCGAGGTGGCCGCCGGCGTGCTCACCGCCGAATGGGTGGTGGAGGCGCTGCTCAAGCTCGGCGAGCGCATGGGCCACTACGCCGCCCGCACCGCCGACACGCCGGGCTTCCTGGTCAACCACGCCGGTCGCGGCTTCGGCACCGAGGCGCTGCGGGTGGTCAGCGAGGGCGTGGCCGACTTCGTCACCGTCGACCGGCTGATGCGCGACGTGGCCGGCTTCCGCATGGGGCCGTTCGAGCTGTTCGACCTGACCGGTCTGGACGTGTCGCACCCGGTGATGGAGTCGATCTACGACCAGTTCTATCAAGAACCGCGCTTCCGCCCCTCGCCCATCACCCGCCAGCGCCTGGAGGCCGGCGTGCTCGGCCGCAAGACCGGTCGCGGCTTCTACCTCTATGAGGGCGGCCAGATGCAGACCCCGGCGGAAGCCCCGGCGCCGCAGGCGGCGCCGGTCAAGGTCTGGGTCAGCCGCGCCGAGGCCGACGGCCATCGCGCGGTCACCGAGCTGCTGACCAAGCTGGGCGCCGACCTCGACAACGGCGAACGGCCGAGCGCCGAGTCGCTGTGCATCGTCACGCCGCTGGGCCAGGACACCACCACCGCTGCTCTGGAGCAGGGCCTGGACCCGCAGCGCACCGTGGCGGTCGACACCCTGTTCGGGCTGGACAAGCGCCGCACGCTGATGACCAATCCGGCGACCCGGCCGGAGCTGCGCGACGCCGCGCACGCCCTGCTGGCGCGCGACGGCGTGCCGGTGAGCGTGATCCGCGACAGCGCCGGCTTCGTGGTGCAGCGCATCGTCGCCACCATCGTCAACATCGCCTGCGAGATCGCCCAGATGCGCATCGCCGAGCCGCAGGCCATCAACCGCGCGGTGCAGCTGGGCCTAGGCTATCCGTTCGGTCCGCTGGCGTTCGGCGACCACCTGGGCGCCAAGCGTATCCTGCGCATCCTCGAGGCCATGTACGCTTTCTATGGCGATCCGCGCTATCGTCCTAGCCCCTGGCTCAAGCGTCGCGCTCTGCTGGGACTACCCCTCGACACGCCCGATCTCTAAGGAGTCACGCACAATGCTCAACGCCTACATCTACGACGGCCTGCGCTCCCCCTTCGGCCGCCACGCCGGCGCCCTCTCCTCGGTTCGCCCCGACGACCTGCTGGCCGAGGTGATCCGCGCCCTGGTCAAGCGCAACGCGTTCGATCCGGCCAGTATCGAGGACGTGATCGCCGGCTGCACCAACCAGGCCGGTGAGGACGCCCGCAACGTCGCCCGTCACGCCGCGCTGCTGGCCGGCCTGCCGGTCGAGGTCGGCGGTCTGACCGTGAACCGCCTGTGCGGCAGCGGCCTGGCCGCGGTGGCCGACGCCGCCCGCGCCGTGAGCTGCGGTGAAGGCGAGCTGTTCGTGGCCGGCGGCACCGAGAGCATGAGCCGGGCGCCGTTCGTGATCAGCAAGGGCGACTCGCCCTTCAGCCGCAACGTGCAGATTTTCGACTCCACCCTCGGCGCCCGCTTCCCCAACCCCAAGGTCACCAAGCAGTACGGCGCCGACACCATGCCGGAGACCGCGGACAACATCGCCAAGGACCTCGGCATCAGCCGTGAGGACAGCGACCGCTTCGCCGCCGCCTCCCAGGCCAAGTACGAGGCCGCCCGCGCCGCCGGCTTCTTCAAGGAAGAAATCCTCCCGATCGAGATCGCCGGCCGTAAGGGCAGCACCCTGGTCGAAGTCGACGAGCATCCACGTCCGGACACCACCCTGGACAAGCTGGCCGGCCTGCGCCCGCTGTTCGAGGGCGGCGTGGTGACCGCCGGTAACGCCTCCGGCATCAACGACGGCGCCGGCGCGCTGCTGATCGGCAGCCTACAGGCCGGCGAGAAGGCCGGTGTGAAGCCGCGCGGCCGCATCCTCGCCTCCGCCATCGCCGGCGTGCCGCCGCGGGTCATGGGTCTCGGCCCCGTGCCGGCTTCGCGCAAGGCGCTGGCCCGCGCCGGTCTGACGCTCAAGGACATGGACGTGATCGAAATCAACGAGGCGTTCGCCACCCAGGTGCTGGGCTGCCTCAAGCAGCTGGAGATCCCGTTCGACGACAGCCGGGTCAACCCCAACGGCGGCGCCATCGCCGTGGGTCATCCGCTCGGCGCGTCCGGCGCCCGCCTCGCCCTCACCGCCTTGCGTCAGCTGGAGCGTTCCGGCGGCCGCTATGCGCTGGTGAGCATGTGCATCGGCGTCGGTCAGGGTATCGCCGTCGTCATCGAGCGCGTATAACACATCAATCTCGGAGGAGAACCATCGATGAGAGCATTTCAGTGGGATGACCCATTGCTGTTGGAAACGGCGCTGACCGACGACGAGCGGCAGGTGCGGGATGCGGCGCGCGAGTACTGCCAGACCAAGCTGATGACGCGCGTGCTCATGGCCAACCGCAACGAGACCTTCGATCGCGAGATCATGAACGAGATGGGCGAGATGGGCTTCCTCGGCTCCACGCTGCCCGAGGAGTACGGCTGCGCCGGCGTGAACCACGTCTGCTACGGCCTGACCGCCCGTGAAGTGGAGCGCGTCGACTCCGGCTACCGCTCGGCCATGAGCGTGCAGTCGAGCCTGGTGATGTACCCGATCTACGAGTTCGGCAGCGAGGAACAGCGCCGCAAGTACCTGCCCAAGCTCGCCAGCGGCGAGTGGGTGGGCTGCTTCGGCCTGACCGAGCCCGACCACGGCTCCGACCCGGGCAGCATGGTCACCCGCGCCAAGAAGGTCGACGGCGGCTATCTGCTCAACGGCGCCAAGACCTGGATCACCAACGCGCCGATCGCTGACGTGGTGCTGGTCTGGGCCAAGCTCGACGGCGTGATCCGCGGCTTCATCGTGGAGCGCGGCGCGAAGGGGCTGAACACGCCCAAGATCGAGGGCAAGTTCGCGCTGCGCGCCTCGATCACCGGCCAGATCTTCCTGGAAGACGTGTTCGTGCCGGAGGAGAACATCCTGCCGAACGTGCAGGGCCTCAAAGGGCCGTTCAGCTGCCTGAACAAGGCGCGCTACGGCATCGCCTGGGGCGCGCTGGGCGCGGCGGAATTCTGCTGGCACGCGGCGCGCGATTACACTCTCCAGCGCAAGCAATTCGGTCGGCCGCTGGCCGCGAACCAGCTGATCCAGAAAAAGCTGGCGGACATGCAGACCGAAATTACGCTAGGATTGCACGCTTGTTTGCGCCTGGGGCGGCTGATGGACGAGGGCGAGTGGGCACCGGAGATGGTGTCGCTGCTCAAGCGTAACAACTGCGGCAAGGCGCTCGAGATCGCGCGGCTGGCGCGCGATATGCACGGCGGCAACGGTATTTCCGACGAATACCATGTCATCCGCCATGTGATGAACCTGGAAGCGGTCAATACCTACGAGGGCACGCATGACGTGCACGCCCTCATTCTCGGCCGCGCCCAGACCGGCATTCAGGCTTTCAAGGCCGAGTAAGCTCGGCCGCATTGGGAGGGTTGCAATGGCAACGCCGGAGAACGATATCCAGCGTGAGTCGATGGAATATGACGTGGTGGTGGTAGGCGGCGGCCCGGCCGGCCTTTCCGCCGCCATTCGTCTGAAACAGCTGGCCGCCGAAAAAGGCCAGGAAATCTCGGTCTGCGTACTCGAGAAAGGCTCGGAGATCGGCGCGCACATCCTCTCCGGCGCTGTCATGGATCCGATCGCGCTCACGGAGCTCTTCCCGAACTGGAAAGAGCTGGGCGCGCCTCTGAATACCCCGGTCACCGAGGACCGCGTCCTGCTGCTCAGTGAAACGGGCGCCACCAAGGTGCCCGATTTCCTGCTGCCGACCAACTTCCACAACAAGGGCAATTACATCATCAGCCTCGGCAACGTCACCCGCTGGCTGGGCCAGCAGGCCGAGGCGCTGGGCGTGGAGATCTACCCCGGCTTCCCGGCCGCCGACGTGCTGTATAACGAAGACGGCTCGGTGAAGGGCGTGGTCACCGGCGACATGGGCATCGGCCGCGACGGCAAGCCCACCGAGAACTTCCAGCCGGGCATGGAGCTGCACGCCAAGTACACCCTGTTCGCGGAAGGCGCGCGCGGCCATCTCGGCAAGCGGCTGGCGGCTCGCTTCAACCTGACCGAGGGCCGCGACCCGCAGAGCTACGCCATCGGCATCAAGGAGCTGTGGGAAATCGACCCGGCCAAGCACAAGCCGGGCCTGGTGATCCACACCGCCGGCTGGCCGCTGAAGAACGATACCTACGGCGGCTCGTTCCTGTATCACCTGGAGAACAACCAGGTGGCGATCGGCTTCGTGGTAGGCCTGGATTACAGCAACCCGTGGCTGTCGCCGTTCGAGGAGTTCCAGCGTTACAAGACCCATCCGGCGATCCGCGAGTTCCTGGAAGGCGGCCGTCGCATCAGCTACGGCGCCCGCGCCATCACCGCCGGCGGCCTGCTGTCGCTGCCCAAGCTGGTGTTCCCGGGCGGCGCCCTGCTCGGCTGCGACGCCGGCTTCCTCAACGCGCCGCGCATCAAGGGCAGCCACGCCGCCATCAAGTCCGGCATGCTGGCCGCCGAAGCCGCCTTCGAGGCCATCGTCGCCGGCCGCAAGCATGACGAGCTCAACGCCTACCCGGTGGCGTTCGAGCAATCCTGGCTGTACAAGGAACTGCACCAGGCGCGCAACTTCAAGACCTGGTTCAAGAAGGGCGGCCTGGTCATGGGCAGCCTGATGAACGGCGTCGAGTACTGGCTGCTGCCCAAGCTGGGCGTGAAGACCCCGCCCTGGACCGTGCACCGTACCAAGCCGGATCACGAGTACCTGAAGCCGGCCAGCGAGTGCCCGAAGATCGAGTATCCGAAGCCGGATGGCAAGCTGACCTTCGACCGGCTCTCCTCGGTGTTCATCTCCAACACCAACCACGAGGAGAACCAGCCGCCGCACCTGACGCTGAAGAACCCGAACGTGCCGGTGGAGATCAACCTGGCCAAGTACGCGGGCCCGGAGAGCCGCTACTGCCCGGCTGGCGTGTACGAGTTCGTGGAGGCCGAGGGCGGCGGCAAGCGGTTGCAGATCAACGCGCAGAACTGCGTGCACTGCAAGACCTGCGACATCAAGGACCCCACCCAGAACATCGTCTGGGTCACGCCGGAAGGCGGCGGCGGTCCGAACTACCCCAACATGTAAACGGGGTAGACAGCAAAAAGGCCCGGTTCGACCGGGCCTTTTTCGTTTGTCCGGGGCGTTCGGCCACTCAGCCGCCGCGGGCGCCGCCGATCTGCGCCTCGACCCGGCGCACCAGCTCCACCAGGCGCGGCCCGAGATTGGTCTCGAGCACCCGCTGGGTCAGGCGCAGCGACGAGCCGCCGCAGTTGAACACCACCACCGAACCGGAATCGCCCATGACCAACGGCACCGCCACGCCGCTGATATCGGGGTCCCAGGCCCCCTCGGACATGCAGAAACCCAGCCGACGGTAATCCTCGATGGCGCGCTCCAGCCCTTCGCGGATGCGCGGCCAGTTCTCGGGATCCTGCTCCTGGAACGCGCGGTAGTAGCGCGCGCGCTCGATCTCCGGCAGCACCGCCAGGTAGGCGCGGCCGATCGCCGAGGTAGCCATCGGCAGGCGCGCTCCCACCCCCACCCGCAGGATCAGCGGCCCCGAGCCCTGGCACACCTCCAGATAGACCATGCTCAGCCGGTCCGGCGCGCCGAGCGATACCTGACAATCGGTGGCGTCCGCCAGCTCCTGCATCAGCGGCCGCGCGATCGAGCGCACGCCGATGCTCGCCAGGTAGCTGAAGCCCAGCGCGAGCACGCCGGCCCCCAGCTGGTACTTCTCCAGCCGTTCGACGTAGCGCAGATAGCCGAGCCGGGTCAGGGTGTAGGTCAGACGGGAAACGGTCGGCTTGGGAATGCCGGTGCGCTTGGAGAGCTCGGCGTTGCCCAACACCTCGTCCCCTGGCCCGAAGCAGCGCAAGATCTCCAGACCCCGGGCGAGCGCGGTGACGAAATTGCGGTCTTCGGCGACAAGCTGATCGTCGGCCAGTCGAGCGTCGCTCAGGAGTTCCCTTGGTGCTCGCATTGTCGGCTCCTGCACTCATGGCGGCACCGGCCACGCTAAGCGTGCCGGCCGTCGCCGCACCAAAAAAAAGCGGGATTGGGCTCCCGCTTTTCTACTCAGTCGAACTGCCGTTGGGAAGTCGGCCGCTCCGCGCGCGGAGCGGCCGTTCCCCGAACCGAGCCGGCTTACTTGCTCAGTTCGGCCGTCAGGGCGGGCACCGCCTCGAACAGGTCGGCCACCAGGCCGTAGTCGGCCACCTGGAAGATCGGGGCCTCCTCGTCCTTGTTGATGGCGACGATGACCTTGCTGCCCTGCATACCGGCCAGGTGCTGGATGGCGCCGGAGATGCCGACCGCGATGTACAGGTCGGGCGCCACGATCTTGCCGGTCTGACCGACCTGGTAGTCGTTCGGCACGAAGCCGGCGTCGACGGCGGCGCGGGAAGCGCCCACCGCGGCACCCAGCTTGTCGGCCAGGGCGTCGAGGATCTTGAAGTTCTCGGCGCTGCCCATGCCGCGGCCGCCGGACACGATGATGCGGGCGCTGGTCAGCTCGGGGCGATCGGACTTGGCGATCTCCTGCTTGACGAACTTGGTCTTGGGCGACACGTTCGGCGCCGCGACCTCCTCAATGGCGGCGTTACCGCCGGTGGCCGGAGCGGCGTCGAAGGCAGTGCCGCGCACGGTGATCACCTTGACCGCATCGGCGGACTTGACCGTGGCCAGCGCGGCGCCGGCGTAGATCGGCCGCACGAAGGTGTCGGCGGACTCGACCTTGACGATGTCGGAGATCTGCGCCACGTCGAGCTTAGCGGCGACGCGCGGCATGAAATCCTTACCGAAGGTGTTGGCCGGCGCCAGGATGTGGCTGTAGCCCGACGCGACGCTCAGCACGGCGGCGGACAGCACCTCGGCCAGCGGATGGGCGGTGACGTCGCTGTCGATCAGCAGCACCTTGCTCACGCCCTCGACCTTGGCGGCAGCCTCGGCGGCAGCGCGGCAACCCTTGCCCACCACCAGCACGGCGATGTCGCCGCCGATCTGGCGGGCGGCGCCGATGGTGGTGAGGGTGGCGGACCGCAGAGCGGTATTGTCGTGTTCGGCAATAACGAGAACGGCCATGTTTAGATCACCTTCGCTTCGTTCTTCAGCTTGTCCACCAGCTCCTGCACGCTGGCGACCTTCACGCCGCCCTTGCGCTTGGCCGGCTCCTGCACCTTGAGCACGCTCAGACGCGGCGTGATGTCGACGCCGAGATCCGCCGGCTTCAGCGTCTCGAGCGGCTTCTTCTTGGCCTTCATGATGTTGGGCAGGGTGGCGTAGCGCGGCTCGTTCAGGCGCAGATCGGTGGTGACGATGCCCGGCAGCTGGAAGCTGACGGTCTCCAGACCGCCGTCGATCTCGCGGCCGACCTCGGCCTGCTCGCCGTTGATGGTGACTTTGTAAGCGAAGGTGGCCTGCGGCCAATCCAGCAGCGCCGCCAGCATCTGGCCGGTCTGGTTGGAATCGTCGTCGATGGCCTGCTTACCGAGAATGACCAGCTTCGGCTGCTCCTTCTCGACCACCTTGGCCAGCAGCTTGGCCACCGCCAGCGGCTGCAGCTCGCTGTCGGTCTCGACCAGGATGCCGCGGTCGGCGCCCATGGCCATGGCGGTGCGCAGGGTCTCCTGAGCCGCAGCCGGGCCGAGGGAGACGACCACGACTTCGGACGCCACACCGGCTTCCTTCAGCCGCACGGCCTCTTCGACGGCGATTTCGTCGAAGGGATTCATGGACATCTTGACGTTAGCGAGCTCGACACCGGTCTGGTCCGCCTTGACGCGCACCTTGACGTTGTAGTCGACCACCCGCTTTACTGCGACGAGGATCTTCATCGACTTAAGTCCCTCTTAACTAAGGATGCGAGGTACGAGGCCACAGCGCGTTCAAGACAGCACTGTATTGCTTCGATTTTCCTCCTCCGACGATTCCGCACTGCGGAAAGTTGTTCCGCAAAACACGTGGTGGCAGGATAGTGATGCCCCTCGGAGGTGTCAACCAAAGCGCCAGCCCTGCCCAGCGTCGGCCAGCCAAGGAAAGACGAGAATATGCCGACGATCGCGCGTCACGTCCAGAGCAAAATGAAATCGAATTTCGCCCGCGGCCGCGCGGCAGAAGCGGAACTGCCGTCAACGGACTTGCTCCAGCACCATGCTCCGCCCCTGCTGCCGTATTTGCAACCGCCCCAGGAACGATAGCCCCAGCGTGGGCGACGTAGCGCCCTCCACCACCGCGGCCGGCACCTCGGCCAACTCGATCGCGCCCAACGCCACCCGCGGCAGCACCACCCGATAGGCCGGCAGCGGCCGCCCGCCGACCGCGACCTGGATGCGCATACCGCGCCGATAGTCGATGCCGGCGCGGCGCGCGTCGGCTGCGCTCAGCAGCACCAACGGTGCGCTGGTATCGAGCAGGAACCGGAAGCCCACGCTGCCGATGCGGCCGGCGGCGCGATAACGGCCGTCACCGTCCGGATCGACCCGCACGCTCGCGGCCGCCTGGACGGCCGGCGCCACCGCGGCGAGCGCCAGCAGCGATGCGGCCAGCAGCGCCCGTCGCAACATCGCTGCCCTGACGCCCGGATGGCGAGGCCGGTTTGGCCTGACATGGTTCGGCACCGCTTCACCCTATCTGTCGTCGAGTCGACGCCATGATAGCCGAGCCGCGGGCGGCGTTTTGATTCGCCGCCCCTGCAGCCCCACTTGTCATTAAGGCGGCCTTACGACCGCGGCGGAACCGAACCGAGGAGTCGATCATGCTTGGCTGGGCCCTGACCTTTTTCATCATCGCCTTGATCGCGGCGCTGTTCGGTTTCGGCGGGCTCGCCAGCGCCGCGGCCGGCTTCGCCAAGATCCTGTTCTTCATCTTCGTGGTGCTGTTCGCGGCGACCATGATCGCCGGCCTGCTAGGCCGCGGCCGGAACTCCGCTTAAGCGCCAGGGGCGCCGCGACCGTTCGCGGCCCGTTGCCCGCCCCCACGAGGGAGGGTATAGTTGCGCAACTGACCGATCGATCGGTCGGTCAGCATCGACCACGGGCACGGTTTCCGCACCATGAAGCCATCCTCCGACACGCCGTCGACCAGCGAAGCCTCGACACGCATTCTCGAAGCCGCCGAACGGCTGTTCGCGGAGCGCGGCTACGACGGCGTGTCCATCCGCGACATCGCGGAAGCCGCGGGCGTCAGCAAGGCCAACGTCTTCCACCATTTCGCCAACAAGTGGGAGCTGTACCGCGCGGTCATCAACCGCTGCTCCGATTCCTTCCGGGAGCTGCTCGAAGCGCATTACGCCTCGGCGACGTCCTGGCACAGCTTGTTCGATCAGTTCGCCGAGCTGCATCTGCGCCGCACCCTCGACTATCCCAGCACCACCCGGCTGTTCCTGCGGCAGCTGCTGGGCGATGACATCCCCGAAGGCCGCGAGCTGCTGGAGAGCAATATCGAGCGGTCGTTCCGGCTGACGCTATCGATCATCCAGGACTATCAGAAACGCGGCGAGATCGCCGCGGATTTCGACCCGAGCGTACTGGCGCTGACCCTGCTCGGCAGCCATCTGGCGCTGTTCCTGCTGCGCGGCGTGCTGGCGCGCAGCGACGACGGTCAGCGAACGGTCGATCCCGGCTACTACCACCAGGCGGTCATGAAACTGCTGTTCAACGGCATCCGGCCCGCCCAAGCACCGCAATCCGAAGAACAACCCAAGGCATAAGGATCGCTCGCATGCGCGTTCGACCTCTTCCTCTCCTCGTGCTCGCCTCGGCTCTGGCCGTGTCGGCCTGCGACAAGCAGCCGGCCGCGGATCAGGCCGCCGCCCCGGTGCGCGCCACCCGCGTCACGGTCACGCAGGCGACAGTGCGCCCGCTGGAAATCACCGACAGCGCGGTCGGCTGGCTGGAAGCGAAATCGGCGCCGCAGCTGCCCGCCGAGGTGGACGGTCGGTTGCTGGAAGTGCTGGTGGACACCGGCGATCGGGTCACTCAGGGGCAGGTGCTGGCGCGCATCGACCCCGAGCCGTATCGGCTGGCCAAGCAGGCGGCTGCCGCCGACGTGGCGCGACTGCGGGCGCTGCTCGACAACGCTCAGCGCCAGCTGCGGCGCCAGCAGCAAATGCTGGCGGAGAACTTCGTCACCGAAGCGGCCGTGGAGCAGGCCCAGGCCGAGCTGGCGGCGCTGGAGGAACAGCTGAAGGCGGCCCAGGCCAAACTGGACAACGCCGAGCGCGATCTGGCCAACACCACCGTGCGCGCCCCCGCGAGCGGTTTCATCGACCGGCGCCTGGTGGCCGCCGGCGATTACGTCAGCCGCGGCCGGCCGCTGTTCGCCCTGGTCGGCGGCGAACGGCTGCAGGTGCGTCTGCCGTTCCCGGAAACGCTGGCCGACCGCTTGCGCGTCGGTCTGCCGGTACGGCTGTCGACCCCGCTCAGCGCGGAAGTGGTGAACGGCACCATCCAGGAGCTGCGCCCGGCCGTGGCCCAGGGCAGCCGCGCCATCGAGGCCATCGTCGAGCTGCCCCGCCCCGAGGGCTGGCGGCCCGGGGCCTCGGTGCGCGGCGAGGTGGTGCTCGCCACCCGCGAGGCGGTGGTGGTGCCCGAAATCGCCGTGGTCGAGCGACCGGCCGGGCGCACCGTCTATGAGATCGCCGACGGCAAGGCCCGGGCCCGCGTGGTGAAGACCGGCATCGTGGTCGACGGCGCCGTGGAGATCGTCGAGGGCCTGGCGCCGGCCACCGCCATCGCCGTGGACGGCGCCGGCTTCCTCAGCGACGGCGCGCCGGTCGAGGTGCGGGAGACCACGCGATGAGCCTACCCGCGCTCTCCATCAAGCGCCCGGTGCTGGCGTTCATGCTGAACGCCGTGCTGGTGCTGTTCGGCGTGGTGGCCTACGACCGCCTGGGCGTGGACCGCTTCCCCTACGTGGAGTTTCCGTTCATCACGGTGGTGACGGCGATGCCGGGCGCCAACCCGGACATCATCGACTCGTCGATCACCAGCGTGATCGAGACCAAGATCAACTCCATCCCCGGCATCAACCACATCCAGAGCAACTCCTCGCCGGGCCTGTCGGTGGTGGCGATCAACTTCGACCTGACCAAGGACGTCGACGTCGCCTTCAACGAGGTCCAGGCGAAGATCAACCAGGTGCTCAACGAGCTGCCGGATGACGCCGAAACACCGGTGGTGGCCAAGCTCGAAACCAACACCCAGCCGATCATGTGGCTGGCGCTGCGCGGCGACCGCACCCTCCAGCAGCTCAACCAGTACGCCGCCAACGTCATCAAGAAGCGCCTGGAGACTATCGACGGCGTCGGCGAGGTGCAGCTCGGCGGCGAGCGCGAGCGAACCATCCGCGTCGAGCTCGACCCGGCGCGCATGGCGGCGCTGGGCGTGACGGTGCAGGAGGTGATCGCCGCCTTCCAGCGCGAGCACACTCAGCTGCCCGGCGGCTTCCTGGTCGGCAGCGGCCGCGAGGCGCTGATCAAGCTCGACCTGGAGTACCACAAGCCCAGCGATCTGGAGCGCATGGTGGTGGCGGTGCGCGACGGCACCCCGGTGCACCTGCGGGACATCGCCGCGGTGGTGGACGCCCTCGCCGACTACCGCTCGGTGGCGCGCTACAACGGCGAGCCGTCGGTGGGCCTGGGTATCGTCAAGGTCGCCAACGCCAACACCGTGGCGATCATCGAAGAGGTCAAGCGCCGGTTGGAGACCGAGATCAGACCGCAGCTGCCGGCGGGCATGAGCATCGAGATCGCCTCCGACTCCTCCGGCTTCATCTTGGAGATGGTGCACGCCCTGGAAGAGCACCTGATCCTGGGCACGCTGCTGGCGGCGCTGGTGGTGTGGCTGTTCCTCAAGAGCTTCCGCTCCACCCTGATCATCGCCTTCGCCATCCCGGTGTCGCTGTTCGGCGCCATCGCCGTGATGTACATGGCCGGCTACACCATCAACGTCCTCACCCTGCTGGCGCTGCTGCTGCTGATCGGCGTGGTGGTGGACGACGCCATCGTGGTGCTGGAGAACATCTACCGCCACCGCGAGCACCTCGATCCCGACCCGTACAGCGCCGCCATCAACGGCACCAACCAGGTGGTGTTCGCGGTGCTGGCCGCCACCCTCACCCTGGTGGCGATCTTCGCGCCGGTGGCGTTCATGGGCGGCATCATCGGTCGCTTCTTCGCCTCGTTCGGTGTGGTGGTGGCGGTCGGGGTGCTGGTGTCGTGGCTGGTGTCGATGACGCTCACGCCGATGCTGGCCTCGCGCTATCTGCGCATCTCCCATCAGCACGGCCGCGTCTACCGCTGGCTGGAGGCCGGCTTCCAAGCCATGGAGCGCGGCTACACGCACGTGGTGCGCTGGGCGCTGCGCTACCGCTGGACCGTGGTGGCCCTAGCGTTGCTGGCGGTGCTCTCCAGCGGCTATTTCTTCGCCGCCATCGGCAAGACCTTCGTGCCCGAGGAGGACGAAGGCATCTTCCTGATCCAGGCCAAGACCCCGCTCGGTTCGTCGGTGGAGTACACCAACCAGCGCATGATCCAGATCGAGGAAGTGCTGCGCCGCTATCCGGAGATCCAGAGCTACTTCATCACCACCGGCGGCCAGAAGGCCAACACCTCGGTGGCGTCGGTACGGCTGGTGCCGCGCGAGCAGCGCCGCCTCAGCCAGAGCGAGATCATCGAGCGACTGCGCGAGGAGCTGGCCGAGATCCCCGGCGTCGAGGCCTTCCCTGCCTCGGTGCCGATCGTCGGCGGCGCCCGCGGCGAGCCGCTGCAGTTCGCGGTCACCGGCCCCGAGCTCAGCGAGGTGGCGGAGCGCGCCCAGCAGCTCAACGCGCGCCTGGCGCGGCATCCCGGGCTGGGCAAGATCGACCTCGACCTGCAGCTCGACCTGCCGCAGCTGGAGCTGGCCGTGGACCGCGACCGCGCCGCCCAGCTCGGGCTGTCGGCGCGCGACATCGCTATCGCCGTCAACGTGCTGGCCGGCGGCTACGACGTCGCCAAGTACAACGACAAGCCCGGCGACGGCGAGCGCTACGACATCCGCCTCAAGGCTGCGCCCGGCACCTTCAACAGCGCCGCCGATCTGAGCAAGATCTACCTGCGCAACGCCCAGGGCGAGCTGGTGCGGCTGGATACCGTGGTCGACTTCCAGAACACCATCGGCCCGGCCGTGATCAGCCGCTACGATCTGCAGTACGCCGCCAATTTCTACGCCACGCCGAGCATGCCGCTGCAGGAGGCGATGGAGGTGGTGCGGCGCGAGGCGGCCGAGCTGCTGCCGATCGGCTACCAGGTGAAGTTCATGGGCGAGGCCGAGGAGTTCAGCAAGACCGCCGGCTATATGAGCTTCGCCTTCATCCTGGCGATCGTCCTGGTCTACATGGTGCTGGCCAGCCAGTTCAACAGCTTCCTGCAGCCCATCATCATCATGGTGGCGCAGCCGCTGGCGATGATCGGCGGCGTGGCGGCGCTGTGGCTGACCGGCCACACCCTGAACATCTTCTCGATGATCGGCCTGGTGCTGCTGGTCGGCCTGGTAGCGAAGAACTCGATCCTGCTGGTGGACCTCGCCAATCAGCTGCGCGCCGAAGGGCGCTCGATCAACGAGGCGCTCATGGAGGCCTGCCCGGTGCGTCTGCGTCCGGTGCTGATGACCTCGCTCACCGTGATCCTGGCGCTGCTGCCGGCCGCGCTCGGACTGGGCGCGGGCGCCGACACCAACGGCCCGTTGTCGGTGGCGGTGATCGGCGGCATGGTGACTTCGACCCTGCTGACGCTGGTGGTGGTGCCCAGCGTCTACTCGCTGATGGAAGGCGGTTTGGAGCGCGCGCGCCGGCGCCTCGCCCGCTTTCGGCAGACCGCGTCGCATGAGGTGCTGAGCCATGGCAACGACTAACAACAAGATCCGCGGACTGCTCGCGGTGGCGTTGGCCGCCGCCATGGGCGGCGCCCAGGCGGCGCAGGATCTGCTGACCACCTATCAACAGGCCCTGCGCGACGACCCGCAGCTGGCGGCCGCCGCCGCGCGCCGCCGCGCCGACGACGAGAAGCTGGCCCAGGCCCGGTCGCTGTTCCTGCCCAGCGTGGGCGTGCAAGGCGACTACTACCGGGTCCGTCAGGAACTGGGGTACGGTTCGGTGAGCAACGAGCAGCTCGCCGCGCTGCTGCAGGATTCCGAGAGCAGCTACAACACCTACAGCTACGGCATCCAGCTGACCCAGCCGCTGTTCCGCAAGGAAAGCTTCACGCTCTACAAGCAGGCCGGGATCATCGTCGATCAGGCCGAGCTCAACTACGCCATCGCCCGCCAGGATCTGACGCTGCGGGTCGCCGAAAGCTATTTCGCGGTGCTGCAGGCCGAGAACGTGGTGCAGAGCTACGACGCCGAGCTGGCCGCCATCGAGCAGCAGCTGGCGCGCGCCAAACGCGCCTTCGAGCTGGGCGCCGGCACCATCACCGACGTCAACGACGCCCAGGCCCGCTACGACCTGACCGTGGCGCGCCGGCTGCAGGCGCTCAACGACGTGCGCATCGCCCGCGAGGCGCTGCGCCGCATCACCGGCAGCCCGGTCGGCGAGCTGGCGCCGCTGGCCGACGGCTTCGCGCCGCCGGCGCCCGAGCCGGCCGACGCCGCCGCCTGGGCCGAGCGCGCCCAGCAGCGCAATCTGCAGGTGCTGCTGGCGGAAAGCGCGCTGCGGCTGGCGCGCGATGAGATCGAACGGCAGCGCGCCCAGCACTACCCCAAGGTCGACCTGATCGCCCGCTACGGCCGCCAGCACCAGGAACTGAGCATGTTCCAAACCGAGCAGACCGCCGACCAGGCGCAGGTCGGCGTAACGCTGACCATGCCGCTGTACACCGGCGGCGCCATCTCCTCGCAGATACGGGAAGCGGTGGCGAACAAGGACCAGGCGCTCGAGCAGGTGCGCGCCGCCCGGCGCGGCGCCGCGCTGGCCGCCGAGCAGGCCTATCTGTCGCTGGACGCCAATCTGCAGCAGATGCGGGCGCTGGAGCAGGCACTGAAATCGATCCGCCTCAACGAGGAGTCCACCCGCCGGGGCCAGGAGCTGGGCCTGCGCACCACACTGGACGTGCTCAACGTCCAGCGCGAACGCTACGCCGCCGAGCGCGACCTCGCCAACGCCCGCTACGGCTACCTGCTCAACTACCTGCGGCTGCGCGCCGCGGTCGGCGACGCGGTGGAGGAACAGGCCATCGAAGCGGTGAACCAGTTCCTCGCCCGGACGCCTTGAGGCCTGTTTCAACAGCCCCACGCAAGACTGCCACCGCGACACGCGACGGCGGCCTTCATAGTATGTGTGGACCTCGTTCAGGGCTGATTGCGACGGTCGCCCGGCATCAGCAGCGAGGCGACCCCGCGCTGGGACGGCGCGAGCAGATGGTGCAGCACCCAGTAGCCAATCGCCACGAACACGCCGCCCACCAGGGTAGCGAACACCCAGACGTACGGCCCCACCAGGATCGTGCCGCCGCGGTGGCGCACGACTTCGCCGGCGTCGCGCGCCACGCCGGCGGCGAAGGCCAGGTTCACCATCACCAACAGCAAATGGTAAAGTAGCCTGAAGTTGGCGGCCTCGCCGCCGAGGAGTTGCAGCAATTCCATAGAGCGCTCTCCCGAAACGAGACCACGCCGCCGCTCAGGCTTCGTAGTCCACCACCCGCCGCTCACTGCGCACTTCCGCGATGAAGGGCTTGAGCGCTTCATGCGCGGGGTGATGATGGTAGCCTGCCAAGGCTTCGCGGCTTTCGAACTCGGTATAAAGCGCCACGTCGGCCGACGCGTCCTCGCGGCTGAAATCCAGCCCGACCTCGATGCGGAGCAGCCCCGGAATCTTGCCCGCTAATCCCTCCAGCTTTTCCTTGATGAGTCTAGCGTTGGTCGCCTTGTCATTGCCCAAGGCATGCTCTTTCAGCCGCCAGAACACAATATGACGTACCATCGGCTCCTGATCTCCTGTGCGTGGGCGATACCGGCGCCCGCCCGCCTCAACCACCTGGAATTCGCCCGCGACCACGCCGCGGCCGGCGGCGGTCGGGATGATCTAGAACAAGTTCTGCGCCGGTGCAACCCGGGACAATCGCCTCAGCGGGTTCGCGCCGCGCACTCAGGGGGACGACAGCGGTAATGAATCTCCAGGCTCTCGGTTACCCCGCCGACGAGGACGACGGCGTTACCTTCCTGTTCCATCAGGATCTTACCGTCGGCGACGTGGTCGGCCCAGCCATCCTCCAGTGCAGCCCGGACACGCCGCTGCGGCAGGCCGCGCAGCTGATGCAGGAGGCCGGCTGCAGCTCCATCGTGATCAGCGTCGACGGCCAGCCGGTCGGCATCTGGACCGAGCGCGACGCCCTGGCGGTCGACTTCACCGACCTGGCGGCCTGCGAGCGACCGATCGGCGAGGTCATGAGCCAGCCGATCGTCACCCTGCCGGCCGACACCCCGCTGCGCTCCGCCGCCGGCCATCTGCGCCGCCAGCGCCTGCGCCACCTGCTGGTGGTGGACGACGCCGGCCAGCCGGTCGGCGTGCTGTCGCAGACCGACATCGTCACCAACCAGGGCATCGAGCATTACCTGCACCTCAAGCCGGTCGCCAGCGTGGCCCGCCAGGACGTGCCGCGGCTGCCGCCCGCCACCGAGCTGACCGCCGCCGCCGCGGCCATGCAGACGGCGCAAACCGACGCCGTGCTGGTGGCGTACGAGGACGGCAGCTACGGGATCATCACCGAGCGCGACCTGGTGCGGCTGATAGCGCAGCCGAGCCACCGCCCGCCTTTGGCGGGTGCAGTGGCCAGCCGGCCGCTGCTGACGGTGCCGGACGACACCAGCCTGTATCGAGTGCGCACCCTGCTGCTGGAGAGCGGCATCCGCCATATCGGCGTCACCCGCGACGGCGAGCTGTCGGGCCTGCTCAGCTTCACCGACATTCTCTCCGGCCTGGAGCTGGCCTATGTCCGCGAACTGCAGTCGGCGCTGGAGGTGCGGGACCGGGCGCTGGCCGCTTCGCGCCGCAGCCTGCGGCTGGCCGAGCGGATCATCGAATCATCGCTGGAAGGCATCTTCATCACCGATCCGAACGCCCGCATCCTCACGGTGAATCCGGCCTTCACCCGCCTCACCGGCTACACCGAGAGCGAAGTGGTGGGCCGGACCCCGGCCATGCTCAGCTCCGGCCGCCACGGCCCCGAGTTCTACCGCGCCATGTGGCAGCAGCTCAACGAGCAGGGCCAGTGGCAGGGCGAAATCTGGAATCGGCGCAAGAACGGCGAGGTCTACCCGCAGTACCTGAGCATCACCGCGATCACCGACGAGGCCGGCAACGTCACCCATTACGCCGGGGTGTTCAACGACATCTCCAAGCTCAAGGAGAGCGAGGAGTGCATCCGCAACCTCGCCTACTACGATCCGCTCACCGGCCTGCCCAACCGCCGCCTGCTGGAAGACCGGCTGACCATGGCGATCGCGCACGCCAACCGCCACGGCACGCGCATGGCGGTGCTGTTCATCGACCTGGACCGCTTCAAGCAGATCAACGACAGTCTCGGCCATCACGCCGGCGACCAGGTGCTGGAGCAGTTCGCCCAGCGCCTGAAGGCCTGCGTGCGCGAGGACGATACCGTGGCACGGCTCGGCGGCGACGAATTCGTGGTGATCCTGGCCGAGGTCGACGGCACCGCCGACGTCCGCGCCGCCGCCAAGCGGCTGCTGGAGGCGCTGCGCGCGCCGGTGGAGGCGGGCGGCCAGCATTTCGTGGTCACCTGCAGCATCGGTTTCTGCGTCTACCCCGACGACGGCGGCACCCGCGATACCTTGCTGCAGCAGGCCGACGCGGCTATGTACCGGGCCAAGCAGGCCGGCCGCGACATGTACTGCGGCTACCGGCCGGAGATGAACCAGAGCGCCAGCGAGCGCCTCAGCCTGGAGACCCAGCTCCGCCAGGCGCTGGAACGCGGCCAGCTCAAGCTCTACTACCAGCCGCTGGTCGACGGCGAGGGGCGGCTGCGCGGCGCCGAGGCGCTGCTGCGCTGGCAGCACCCCGAGCGGGGACTGCTGACACCGTCGGCGTTCGTCCCGCTGGCGGAGGAATCGGGCCTGATCCTACCCATCGGCGACTGGGTGCTGGAGCAAGCGTTGACACAGCTGCGCCTGTGGGACGCGCGAGGCCTGCACCTGCCGGAGCTCTCGATCAACGTCTCCGGGCGCCAGTTCCAGCATCGGCGTCTGGTGCGCTCGGTGGCGACGGCGCTCCAGCGCAGCGGCCCGACCGTACCGTCCCGTCTGGTGCTGGAGCTGACCGAGACGGTGCTGATGGACACGGCCATGCAGTCCCTCAAGGCGCTCAAGGACCTGGGCCCGCGGCTGGCGCTGGACGACTTCGGCACCGGCTATTGCTCGCTGATCTACCTGAAGAAGTTTCCGATCGACCGCATCAAGATCGACCGCTCCTTCGTGCACGACATGCTGGAGAGCCCGCCGGACTGCGCCATCGTCGCCACGGTGATCGACCTGGCGCACAAATTGTCGCTGGAAGTGGTGGCAGAGGGCGTCGACAGCCGCCATCTGTTCGAGGCGCTGCGCACCCACGGCTGCAACCTGCTGCAGGGCTACCATTTCGCCCCGCCGCTGCCGGCCGAGGAATTCGCCCAGCGCTATCTGGCGCCCCCGAGCTGACCGGCGCCCCGCCGCGCCCGGCGGGGTTGGGGCTTCAGAAACTCTGGAGCTGGTTGTGGCGCAGCTCCAGGCGGCGCACGAACTCCTCGAGCACCACCCGATACAGCTCGTCCTTGAGGTACTGATCCTCCACGCCGGAGTCGATGTTGGGGTTGTCGTTGACCTCGATGACGTAGCAGCCGTTCCCGTTCTGCTTGAGGTCCACCCCGTACAGGCCGTCGCCGATCAGACTGGCGGCCTTGACCGCGGTCTTGATCACCTGGGGCGGCACTTCCATGGTCGGGAAGGTCTTGAAACCGCCGGAGCCCACCTCGCCGCCCGGACCGTGCTCGTAGATCTGCCAGTGGCCCTTGGACATGAAGTACTGGCAGGCGAAGATCGGCTTCTTGTTGAGCACGCCGATGCGCCAGTCGTACTCGGTGTAGAGGAACTCCTGGGCCAGGATCAGATCGGATTTCTTGAGCAGCTCCGAGGCGGCGGTCAGCAGCTCACTGGCCTTGCTGACCTTCACCACGCCGCGCGAGAACGAGCCATCCGGGATCTTCAGCACCATGGGCAGTCCCAGCTCGGCCACCAGCTCGTCCAGATGCTTCAGATCCTTGCGCTGCAGGATGCGGGTCTTGGGCGCCGGGATCCGGTTCTTCTGCAGCAGGTCGGCCAGGTAGACCTTGTTGGTGCAGCGCATGATCGAGGTCGGATCGTCGATGACCACCATCCCCTCGCTCTCGGCCTTCTTGGCGAAGCGGTAGGTATGGTTGCTGATCGCCGTGGTCTCGCGGATGAACAGCGCGTCGTACTCCGCCAGGGTGGCGTAGTCCTTGCGGGTGATCAGCTCGACGCTGATCCCCATGCTCTTGCCGACGCGGATGAAGTTACGCAGCGCTTTCGGGTCCGACGGCGGCAGCTTCTCCTCGGGATTGTGCAGGATCGCCAGATCGTAGCGCGCCCGCCGCTTCACCCGATGCCGCCAGACATGACGGGAGAACTTGTCCAGCGCCTCGGCGAACAGGTCCTCCTGGGGTTCGGTCAGCCGGGTCAGCTCCTTGGGCCGTATCGCCTTGATGCGCCACTTGCCCGAGTGCCGGAACTCGACCTGCAGCAGAGGGCAGCTGAACATCTCGAACAGCTGCCGGGCCAGATCGCTCAGCTGCTCGTGCGCGGTACGGCCGAAGAAAATGTCCAGGGTGAAAGTGTCGGCCATCTTGGCCTGATCCTTGCCCAGACTCTTGTTGAGCAGCTCGTCGAGATCCTCGGTGTCCAGGCTGTAGATCGCCTTGCGCGACAGATCGTTGATGGTGCGCACCGACGGAATTACGCGATGGCCACGCGCCTCGGCCAATAGCGAGCAGTAGTACCCCATCGACAAGTACTGGTAGCCGCGGCAGAGGTTGATGATCCGGGTCGCCGGAGGGGCCGAACTGTGGTCGCCGAACAGGTAGTCCTGGACGGTGATGACGTTGGCGCTGGGGTAGTAAGGCTTCCAGTCTTTGGCGTCTTCGATAACGATGTAGACGCTACTCATTTAGCAATCCTTAATATTGTCATGACGGTTTTCGCGCGCCCTCCTCTGTGGTGTCAGTCGCGCCGCGCATAGAGCACCACCACGGCTTCCTGGCCGGATTTGCCGTAGCGGCTCATGCGGTCGAAATCTTCGCGGAGAATTGGAATATTGATACAGTCTGTAATGCTTTTATTCGCCTCGAGATCGACGTACGGATCGTTGACGTAGACGTAGCGGTCGTCGAAACCGGTAACGACCACCCAGTGCGGAAACTTCTCCTGGTAAAGCCGGTAGGAGCTGATCAGCACGATGGGAATGCCGCCCGCTTCGAACTTTTTTTGTAGGTCGCTGGCATTGATGCGCCGATATTCCACCGGAATGCCTTCGGCCGCAACCTCCTCCATCTGCTCTTCCTGGACCAGCCGCATCACCTCTTTTTTCTCGGCGCTGCGCACCGAGTCGAGGAACATCGGCGTGGCATGGCGCAGGAACAGCTCCACCGGAAAACCGCGCCGGTGTGCGGCCAGCGCCAGGCCGTGCGGCCCGCAGCCGCCCGGACCGGAGGTCATGAAGATAGTGGTGGACTCGCGCCACAGCCGCAGCTCCAAGCGCCGGCTGCCTTCCAGGCTGGGATCGAGTGCCCGCATCGCCATGATCAGGCTAGCCGGCCCGCAGGTGAAATCCAGCGTCTGCCGGTAGTACGGCACCCGCGCCAAGGCCGGGTCGAGACCGGCGGCCAGGTATTTTTGGAAACGCAGCGCGTCCTGATCGTCCTCGTAGTAACCGGGGTACTCGCCGAACGACTTGTAGCCCAGCTTGCGGAACATGCCGAGCGAGGCGACGTTGTCCTTGCGGATCTCCAGGCGCATCAGGCTCGCCTCGTTGGCGAGCGCCCGCCGCTCGGCCTCGCGCACCAGCAGTTCCCCCAGCCCTCGTCCGCGCGTGGCCGGATCGATGGCGATCGAGTACAGCCGCGCCAGCGGCGTGCCGCGTCGGAACAGCAGCATGACGTAGCCGTACAGCGTGCCGCCCTGATCGTAGACCAGGATCTCGCCATGGCCGCGGGTCAACAGATGGCGAAAACTGCGGCGGCTGAGCCGATCGAGCGCGAAGCACCGCTCCTCGAGGCGCACCAGGGCGTCGATATCGTCGAGCGTGGCGAGGCGCACCATCGACGGCGTGGCGCGATCGGCGGAGGAAACGATGGCGTTCATGCGCGACCTTTCAGGCGGGAACGGGAATGGACCGAAGCGCTTGGCCACCGCTTCGGCGACAGCCCCGTCCTATGACCGTCGGCGCCGCCGCCGAGTTCAGCGCGGCGCTCTTCGCCCTCAGTGATACACCGAAAGCGTTGTCGCGGAAAGGGAATGGCGCACGCACCGAACCCGGCGGCCACGGCCGACCCGGATGTGGGATGTCAGCACAGCGAAGGCGACGGCAAGACCGCTCTCGTCGGCGGCCCTACGGGACCGAATGAAAAAGGAGGCGCGTCCCGAACCGCGACGCGCCGAAATCGAGGGAGACGTTTTTACCGCTCAGCTGGCCCGTCGCTGACGTGACATCGGCTTCTCACGGGCCTCGTTGACACGCAGCGTGCGTCCGCCCATCTCGCTGCCGTTGATGGCGGCGATCGCGGCATCCGCCTCGTCATCGGCCATGCCGACGAAGCCGAATCCACGCGGACGTCCGGTCTCGCGGTCGTTGATGAGTTTGACGGTATGGACCGCGCCAAAACGCGAGAACAGCTCGCGAACGTCATCCTCGGTGGCGCTGAAGGGGAGGTTCCCTACGTAGATCGACTTAACCACTGCACTACACTCCATTTCCGGCAGTTGAGAGATCGCTCTCCGTCCCTGTCGCGATCCGCTAGGCGTTTCGCCTGGACCACCTCACCGATACGGTTTGGCGCAAGAGCAAATCTACTATCGGACTTAAATCAGAGCGTGACAAGTCGACATTTTCTGAATCTTAGTGCTAATTAAACTTCGATAATCTACTTACAAAACAGATATTTACTGTTGCAGCGCAACATCACGCCATCGCGCGCACGCCCTGCCCGCCGCGACGCCCCTCCCTCCCTGATCCGCTTCCGTTGCCGCCGCCACGCCCCCAGATCGGCATCGTGACTGGCTTACCGTCACGTCCGCCGCGAGGAGACGCGCTGATGAACTGGGACAGAATCGAGGGCAACTGGAAGCAGCTCAAGGGCCGGGCCCGCGCCCAGTGGGGCAAGCTCACCGACGACGAACTGGAGGTCATGGCGGGGCGGCGCGAAGAGCTGATCGGCCGCATTCAGGAACGCTACGGGAAAACCCGGGAGGAAGCCGAACGCGAAGTGCGCGACTGGTCCGAGCGGCTGTAGCCGCTTGGCGGATCGGGGAGCACGGCGCGCGCGACAAAGCCCGCGCATCGCGAGTTGAGCGACCGCGCGGAAGGCGGACCGCGCCGCCTTCCGCGCCTTGGGGTCAGGGCCGTTGGGCCTCCACGCCTTCCTTCTCGGGCGGCATCAGGTCGGCCTTGGTCACGCCCATCCGCAGCACCAGGTAGGGGGCGATGAACAACGACGAATAGGTGCCGACGATGATGCCGACGATCATCGCCAGCGAGAATCCCTTGAGCACGTCGCCGCCCCAGAAATACAGGGCGATCAGCACGAACAGGGTGGTGCCGCCGGTGATGATGCTGCGCGTCAGGGTCTGGTTGACCGAGCTGTTGATCACCTCGGCGGGCGTCGCCTTGCGCATGCGCAGGAAGTTCTCGCGGATGCGGTCGAACACCACGATGGTGTCGTTCAGCGAGTAACCCGCCGCCGCCATCACCGAGGCCAGCACCACGAGATCGAATTCCAGCTGGAACAGGGACAGGAAACCGACGGTGACGATGACGTCGTGCAACAGCGTGATGACGCCGTTGACCGCGAACCGCCACTCGAAACGGAAGTAGATGTAGATCAGGATGCCGATCGCCACCCAAGCCACGGCCTGCAGGCCCTGGACGGTCAGCTCCTCGCCCACCTGCGGACCGACGAACTCCAGCCGCTTGAGTTCGACCTGATAGCCGTCGACGCGCAACGCGCCCAGGATCTTCTCGCTGAGCTGGGCCGCGGTCTGCCCCTCGATGGTCGGCAAACGGATGATGACATCGCTGGCGGTGCCGAAGTGCTGCACCTGCCCCTCGAATCCGGCCTTACTCAGCAGCGCGCGGATCTGCTCCAGCTCCACCGGCCGGTCATAGCTCGCCTCCACCAGCGTACCGCCGGTGAAGTCGATGCCGAAGTTCATGCCCTTGAACAGGAACGAGCCCAGGGACACCAGCACCAGCAGCATGGACAGGATAGCGGCCGCCCGTCCCTTGCCGAGGTAATCGAAATTCATGCCGTAGAGGTTCATGCGGATAGTCCTTGCGTCCGCCTCAGACGTAGAGCTTGCGCACGCGCCGGCCGCCGTAGACCAGGTTGGCCAGGGCACGCGAGCACATGATGGAGGTGAACAGCGACGTCAGAATGCCGATGCTCAGGGTCACCGCGAAGCCGCGCACCGGGCCGGAGCCGAAGGCGAACAGGGCGATGCCGGCGATCAGTGTGGTGAGCTGACTGTCAGTGATACTGGCGAACGCCCGGTGATAGCCGGCGTGGATCGCCTGCTGCGGGCTGACGCCGTTGCGCAGCTCTTCGCGGATGCGCTCGTAGATCAGCACGTTGGCGTCCACCGCCATGCCGATGGTGAGCGCGATACCGGCGATGCCGGGCAGGGTCAGGGTCGCCTGCAGCAGGGACAGCGCCGCGACCATGAGGATCAGATTCACGATCACCGCGACGCTGGCGAAGATGCCGAACACCTTGTAATAGGCCATCATGAAAATCATGACCATCGCCACGCCGATCGCCGCGGCCTTGAAGCCCATCTCGATGTTGGCCTTGCCCAGGCTGGGACCGACCGTGCGCTCCTCGACGATCTCCAGCGGCGCCGCCAGCGAGCCGGCGCGCAGCAGCAGCGCCAGGTTACGCGCCTCATGCGTGGAATCGAGGCCGGTGATGCGGAAGCTGCTGCCCAGCGCTTCCTGGATGCGGGCGGTGTTGATGACCTCTTCCGTGCGGGTGCGGATCTTCTGCGGCTGGCCGTCGACCATGCGGGTCTCGACCTTGTTCTCGATGAACACCACCGCCATGAACTTGCCAACCGCGTTGCGGGTCTCGCGGTTCATGATGTTGCCGCCGGCGCTGTTGAGGCGGATGTTGACCTGGGCGCCGCCGGTCTGGCTGTCGATGCCGGACGAGGCATCGGTGATGAAGTCGCCGGTGATGATCACGTCGCGCTTGAGTACGACATAGCCGCCCTCGCGCCGCGGGAACACCTGGGTGCCGGGCGCGACCCGCGCCGGCGGCGCTTCCAGGAACGGCGGACTGGCCTCGTCCACCAGACGGAACTCCAGCGTGGCGGTGGCGCCGAGGATGTCCTTGGCGCGGGCGGTATCCTGCACGCCCGGCAGCTGCACCACGATGCGGTTGCTGCCCTGGCGCTGGATCACCGGCTCGGCCACGCCCAGCTCGTTGACGCGGTTGCGCAGGGTGGTGATGTTCTGCTGCACCGCGAACTGCTGCAGCTCCTTCAGCCGCGCCTCGCTCACCGTGGCCCGCACCCAGAATCGGCCGTCGCGTTCCTCCAGCGCGAAGTTCAGCTCCGGATAGTTGCGGCGCAGCTCGCTCACCGCCCGCTCGCGGTCCTGCACCTGATCGAAGCGGATGGTGACCGCGTTGCCGCTCGGCTCGACCGCGCCGTAGCGGATTCGCTGCTCGCGCAGCAGGGTGCGGAAGTCGTTGACGTAGCGGTCGACCGCCTGGCGCAGCGCCGCGTCGACGTCCACTTCCATCAGGAAGTGCACGCCGCCGCGCAGGTCCAGGCCCAGGTACATGGGCTGGGCGTTAATGGCGCGCAGCCAAGCCGGCGTGTTCGGCGCCAGGTTCAGCGCCACGGTGTAGCCGGTGCCCAGCGCCTCGCCGACCGCCGCCGCGGCGCGCAGCTGCGCCTCCTCGTCGAACAGCCGCACCAGGAACCGCCCCTCCACCACCTCATGGCCCTTGACCGGAATGTTCTGGCTGGCCAGCAGGTCGACCACCCGCTGCTGCACCGTCTCCGCCGGTGGCTCGCCACGCGCGGTGGAGATCTGCAGCGCCGGGTCTTCCGGATACAGGTTGGGCAACGCGTAGATCGTCGCCACGACGACGACGACCAGGATGAGGAGGTACTTCCAGAGCGGATAGCGGTTCATGATGCTGGCTCTAGCAGCGCTTTACTTGGCGGACTTCTTGTCGGCTTGCTTGTACGTGCCCTTGGGCATGACCGCGCCAACCGCCGTCTTCTGCACCTTGATTTCCACGCCGTCGGCGACTTCCACGGTGATGAACACATCGCCCACATCGGTGACCCGGCCCAGCACGCCGCCCTGGGTCACCACCTCGTCGCCCTTGGCCAGCGCCTCGACCATTTTCTTGTGCTCTTTGGCACGCTTGGCCTGGGGCCGAATCAGCAGGAAATAGAAAATGGCGATCAACGCGATGGGAAAGAGCAGCTGCATCATCGCATCGCCGCCCGAGGCCGGCGCTTGCTGGGCAAAGGCGTCGGAAATAAAGAAGCTCATACTAACCCCTTGTAATAATAAGAAATTCGTCGCTACCGCCGGTCTTCCGTCGAAGCGCGAAAGTGCCACATTATGGCACACGCGACCGGTTGCGAAAGCCTAAGTGCCTATTTCGTCTGGGCGCTACTCTTCTCCGTCCTGAGCGCGGCGCCGATAGAATTCGGCGACGTACGCTTCCAGCCGATCCTGCTCCAGCGCTTCGCGCAACTCGCGCATCAGGCGCTGATAGTAGTGCAGGTTATGGATCGTGTTCAGGCGCGCGCCGAGAATCTCGTTGCAGCGGTCCAGGTGCTTGAGATAGGCCCGGCTGTAATGGCGACAGGTATAGCAGTCGCAGCCCTCCTCCACCGGTCGGGTGTCGCGCGTGTAGCGGGCGTTGCGCAGCCGCAGGGTACCGAAGCTGGTGAACAGATGGCCGTTGCGGGCATTGCGGGTCGGCATGACGCAGTCGAACATGTCGATACCGCGGCGCACGCCCTCCACCAGATCCTCGGGCCGCCCCACGCCCATGAGGTAGCGCGGCTTCAGACGCGGCAGCCGGGTGGAAAGATAGTCCAGGATGCGGTTGCGCTCCTCCTCCGGCTCGCCCACCGACAGCCCGCCCACCGCGTAGCCATCGAAGCCGATCTCCACCAGCCCTTCCAGCGACTCGCCACGCAGCGGCTCGTACATACCGCCCTGGACGATGCCGAACAGCGCCGACGGATTGTCGCCGTGCGCCGTCTTGCAGCGCTTGGCCCAGCGCAGCGACAGCCGCATGGACTTGGCCGCTTCGGCCTCGGTGGCCGGGTAAGGGGTGCACTCGTCGAACACCATCACGATGTCCGAGCCGAGCACGCGCTGCACGGCCATCGACTCCTCGGGACCGAGGAACACCTTGCTGCCGTCCACCGGCGAGCGGAAGGTGACGCCCTGCTCGCTGATCTTGCGCAGCTCGCCCAGGCTGAACACCTGGAAGCCGCCGGAGTCGGTGAGGATGGGCCCGTCCCAGTGCATGAAGTCGTGCAGATCGCCGTGCGCGGCGATCACCTCCACCCCCGGCCGCAGCATCAGGTGGAAGGTGTTGCCCAGGATGATCTGCGCGCCGCTGGCCTTGACCTCTTCCGGCGTCATGGCCTTGACCGTTCCGTAGGTACCCACCGGCATGAAGGCCGGCGTCTCCACCACCCCCCGGTCGAAATGCAGTCGGCCGCGGCGGGCCACGCCGCGCTCGGCCAGTAGTTCGAATCGCATGGTCGCTCTTTCAATCCTCGCGCCGCGCCTGCGGCGTTGCTGGGTAGATGAACATGGCGTCGCCGTAGCTGAAGAAGCGGTAGCGCTCGGCTATCGCATGGCGATAGGCGGCCATGGTGTTGTCGTAGCCGGCCATGGCGCAGACCAGCATGATCAGCGTCGACTCCGGCAGGTGAAAATTGGTCACCAGGGCATCCACCACCCGGAACCGGTAGCCGGGATAGATGAAGATGTCGGTGTCGCCCCGATAGGGGGTCAGCCGGCCGTGGCGCGCGGCGGTTTCCAGCGCGCGCACCGCGGTGGTGCCCACCGCTACCACTCGACCGCCGCGGCGGCGCGTCTCCGCCACCGCCTCGCACAGCGCCTCGTCGACCTCCAGGTACTCGCGGTGCATGCGGTGGTCTTCCAGCCGCTCGGCGCGCATGGGCTGAAAGGTGCCGGCGCCGACGTGCAGGGTGACGAACGCCCGCCGTACCCCTTTGGCCTCCAGCTGGTCGAGCAACGCCTGGTCGAAGTGCAGCCCGGCGGTGGGCGCAGCCACCGCCCCCGGCCGCCGCGCGAACACCGTTTGATAGCGCTCGCGGTCCTCGGCGCTGTCGGGCCGGCGGATATACGGCGGCAGCGGAATGTGGCCATGCCGCTCCAGCAGCTCCAGCAGCGGCCAATCGGCCTCGAAGCGCAGCACGAACTGATCGCCCTCGCGCCCCTCGACATGGACCGCGATCCCGCCCTCGAGTTCGAGCGCGCTGCCCGGCTTGGGCGACTTGCTGGCGCGCACGTGCGCCAGCGCGCGCCGCTCGTCCAGCAGCCGCTCGATCAGCACTTCGACCTTGCCGCCGCTGGCCTTGTGACCGTACAGGCGGGCCGGAATGACCCGGGTGTCGTTGAGCACCAGCAGATCGCCGGGCTGCAGCCGCTCGGCCAGATCGCGGAAACGGCTGTCGCGCCACCGCCCGGTCTCGCCGTTGAGCTCCAGCAAACGGCTGTCGCTGCGGCCAGGCAACGGGCGGTCGGCGATCAGCTCCGGGGGAAGTTCGAAATAGAAATCGGATCTTTGCATGGCGCGGATGGTAACAGCATCGCGCCCGGGGAACGAGGCACGATGCCCCGTCCGCGCCGCCCTTTGCGCGGCGCGGTGCTTGCCGTATACTTTGGGGCCTCTACCGTCAGCGCTCGCTGAAACTCCCTTTGCCGGGGTGGCGGAACTGGTAGACGCGCCGGACTCAAAATCCGGTTCCCGCGAGGGAGTGTGGGTTCGAGTCCCACCCTCGGCACCATCTCTAGCTTCTTCGTTTTCTCCGTAGCTTCGCGACCGCGCCCAGGCCCGCTAGCAGCCATAGCCACGTCGGCATCCAGGCGCCACCGCCACCACGACCGCCGTTCGAGGCCGGCTCGGCCGCGGCGCGCGGCAGCACTACCACATCGACTTCGACCGAGGCGTCCACACCGTCGTCGTCGCGAGCGCTGAAGCGAAAACCCAGGGTAATGGCCTCGCTCACGTCCGGCGCGACGAAGACCGCCGTCATGCCGCGCAAGGCCCCGTCCTGGTAGTCGCGCACGCTGCGGAGCGCCACCGCCGGGCCGGCGATCTGCTCGACGCTCACCTCGACGATAGCGCCGTCGTCGTCGCGCGCGCGCATGCCGAGGGTGACGACGTCCCCCGCCGGTACCGTGTCCGGCGAGTCCACGGCCACGACAGGCACGAGATTGGGATTCTGATCCTGGGCCAAGTAGCCCTCGATCCACTCGCCGTACGCCGCGCGAGAAACCCGGGTATAGACGCCGTAATAGCCGGGCACGGCGCAAGCGGTGCCGAAGCTGACGATGCCGACCTGAACCCAGCCGCCAGCGCCGTCCGGCACCAGCAAGGGCCCGCCGCTATCCCCCTGACAGGCGTCGACGCCGCCTTCCGGATAGCCGGCGCACAGCATGTTGTCGGTGACGCTGCCTTGATAGCTGCGCTTGCAGCCCTCGCTGTCGACGATGGGCACCTCGGCCCGGAGCAGCTCGGATGAAGGAGCGCTGCCCTCGACGACGGTGTTGCCCCAACCGAGCACGGTCGCCAGGGTACCCGGCGCCGCCAGCGCCTCCTCCTCATCGGCCGTCAGCGGCCGCACCGGCACCAGGGCCAGCGGCTCGGCCAGCCGCAGCAGCGCCAGATCGTTGTCGAAGGTGGTCCGGTCGTAGTCTGGATAGCGGATCACTTCCACCACCCGCACCCGACGTCCGCCGGCGCTGAGACTGGCGGTGCCGGCCAGCACCTGCAGACGCTCGGGAATGGTCACCGTGCCGGTGTCGGCATCCACGACGCAGTGGGCGGCGGTCAGCACCCAGCGGGCCGCGATCAGGTTGCCGGCGCAGAACTGGGCGGCGTAGTTGCTGGTGATGCGGCTATCGAGCAGACCGACCACCGAAGGCCAGCCCTCGCCGGCCGGCACGCCGCCGATGATGCGCGGCGCCGCCTCCGCCATCATCGCCAGCCCCGCCAGGGTCGACGGCCAGCGCTGCTCCTCGTCCGCGGCGAGCGGGGCTGCGGCCAGCAGCAGTAGCAGAGCGCAGCCGAGCACCGCGCCGTTCCGACGTGCAAGCGACATAACGTTCCTTGTCGTTCGGCGATGCACCAGCCGCCGCGACGGCGGCATCGCCTATTGAGTGGGGGGGGCGCGTTCGGCCGTCAAGCTCGACCGCGCCAACCGCCCCCTCAGCGCACGTGGGGGACTTCCTGCCCCAGCATCTCGGCGGTGACCAACACCACGCCCTTGGGCGAGACGTAGAACCGCCGCCGGTCGGCCTCGCGGTCATGGCCGATGATGGTACCGGGCGGAATGCGGCAGCCCTCGTCGATCACGGCGCGACGGATCTGGCAGCCCTCACCCACCACCACGTCGGGCAGGACCACCGAGTCCTCCACTACCGCCCGCGGGTTGACCACCACCTGCGAGAACAGCAGCGAGTGCTTCACCAGCGCGCCGGCGATGATGTCGCCGCCCGACACCATCGAGTTCACCGCCATGCCGCGCATCTGGTCGTCGTCGTAGATGAACTTGGCCGGCGGCAGCTGCGCCTGGTAGGTCCAGATCGGCCATTCCTCGTCGTAGAGGTTCAGCTCCGGATTCTCGCCGATCAGCTCCTGGTTGGCCTCGTAGAAGGCATCCACGGTGCCGACGTCGCGCCAGTAGGCCTGCTTGCCGGAACGCGGGTCGCTGAACGGGTAGACCATGACCCGGTCGGTGGCGATGGCGGCCGGGATCACGTCCTTGCCGAAATCCCGGTTGGAGTCGAGGTTTTCGGCGTCCTCGCGCAGCTTCTGGAACAGGTACTCGCGGTTGAACACGTAAATGCCCATCGACACCAAGGCGGTGTCGGGATGCCCCGGCATCGGCTCGGGGTCCTTGGGCTTTTCCGTGAACTTCAGCACCCGGCCCTCGCTGTCGGCGGTCATCACGCCGAAGGCGCTGGCCTTGCTGCGCGGCATCTGCACGCAGCCGATGGTGACATCGGCCGCCGACTCGACGTGGCGGGCGATCAGCGCCCCGTAGTCCATCTTGTAGACGTGGTCACCGGCCAGGATCAGCACGTAGCTGGGCTTGTGCGCCTTGATGATGTCGATGTTCTGGTACACGGCGTCGGCCGTCCCGGCGTACCACAGCGGCTTGTCCAACCGCTGCTGGGCCGGAACGATCTCGACGAACTCGCCGAACTCGCCGCGCAGGAACCCCCAGCCGCGCTGGATGTGCTGGATGAGCGAATGCGCCTTGTACTGGGTGAGCACGGCGATCCGGCGGATGCCGGAGTTGATGCAGTTCGACAAGGGGAAGTCGATCAGCCGGAACTTGCCGCCGAACGGCACGGCCGGCTTGGTACGCCAATCGGTGAGGTTGGCCAGCCGACCGCCGCGCCCGCCGGCCAGGATCAGCGCCAGGGTGTCGCGAGTGAGGCGGCTGACGAAGCGCGGATTCCGTTCGAGAAACATGCCCTGCTGTCTCCGCTGCGCAGTGTGTGTTCGGCCGATAGGATACTGGCCGCACCGAGCGGTGCCAACGCGAGCCCCGGCGGCGGTCGACGCCCGGCGCTCCGCCCACGGACGGAGTCTTGTGCGCGCGTCCCGAATTTCGATGCGAAGACCTCTAGCCTTTCGATTTCGATGGCTGTATATTTAGCGGCCTTCGGGGCCGTAGCTCAGTTGGGAGAGCGCGACAATCGCACTGTCGAGGTCAGGGGTTCGATTCCCCTCGGCTCCACCAGCTCCGACAAAGGCCGGCTTATCGCCGGCCTTTTGCTTTTGTGGGTCGACTCGGGGCTGCTCTATACTCTTGCCGGCCACCTCACGCCCCGGTAGCTCAGTGGATAGAGCGATCGCCTCCTAAGCGATAGGTCGCAGGTTCGATTCCTGCTCGGGGCACCATCCCCTCCCTTGCCCGTTATTTCGATCCGCCGGGCCCGACGCTGGCGAGGATGAACGCGCGCGCTTGGGCCAGCACCGCCTCCGAGCGCGCCGGATCGGTTTCCAGGCGCGCCACCGTCAGCGCTCCGATCATGGCCGACACGATCGCGCCGGCCTTGGCTGCCGCTTCCTCCGGCGAATCCACCACGAGCTGCTCGGCCACCACCGCGCGCAGCCGCTCCAGACCATCCCCTATCGCCTGACGGGCCGCCGCCTCGGCGCGCGCCGCCTCGGCGCCGAGCGCGGCGATGGCGCAGCCGTTCTCCGGATGGTCGCGGTGCTGGGCGCTGAGATAGGCCTCGACCACCGCCGCCAGCTTCCGGCCGGCCGGCGCCCGGCGCGCGATCTCGGCCAGCCCACCGCAGCTCTGCGTGAGCGCCTGCGCGCAGGCTTCCGCCACCAGCGCCTCCTTGGACGGGAAGTGCTTATAGAAGCCGCCGTGAGTCAAGCCGGCCTCGCGCATCAGATCGGCCACGCCGATGCCATTGATGCCGTGCGCGCGGAACGCGCGCGCCGCCGTCGCCACGATCCGCTCCCGCGTCTGGGCCGCTTCCGCCTTGGAACGCCGCATCGCTTCACCTCGTCTGTTCGGGCGCCTTGGTGTCCTCCCCGGACTATAGGGAATTGACGCCAGCGCCTCAATGGATGATATTCGTCATCCAAATTAGATGATGAATATCATCCATCGTTCACAGCCACAGGGAGCAAGACCGATGAAGCCGCAAACCGCCTCCGCCACCCCGTCCCGGGAAACGCTCGGCGCCGAGCGGGCTCTGGCGTTGTTCACGCGCCCGCGGCGCACGCCGCCAGCCGAGGACGAACGTGCCTTCCTCGACCGGGCGCGCCGCCGCACGGTTCTGTACGACGGGCTGTCGCTGGCCGCCTGGCAGTGGGGCAGCGCCGGACCGTGCGTGCTGCTGGTGCACGGCTGGGAAAGCCACGCCGGTCACTGGCGCGCGCTGATCGAGCGGCTGCTCGGCGACGGCTTCCAGGTGGTCGCCTTCGACGCCCCGGCGCACGGCCAATCCGGCGGCGACAGCACCGACGTGGTGGACATCGGCCGCGCCACGCTCGCCGTCGCCGCGCAACTCGGCCCGGTCGACGCGGTCGTCGGCCACTCGGTCGGCTCGCCGGCGGTGCTGTACGCCCTGTCCCAGGGCCTGCGTGTGCGCGGCAGCGTGCACATCGCCGGACCGAGTTCGCTGCGCCGCGTGCTGGACGGCTTCGCCCGCCAGGGGCGGATGGAGGATGCGGAGCGGTGGCGCTTCCAGCGCCTGGTGGAGGAGCGCATCGCCCTGCCGCTGGACGACATGGAACTGCCGGCGCTGCAGCGCGGCCTGCTGCATCGGGGCCTGATCCTGCACGACCCGCATGATCCGGAAGTGCCCTATGCGGCGAGCGAGGCGCTGCACCGGGTATGGCCGGCCTCGACCCTGCTGCCCCTGGAAGGCCCGGGCCATCGGCGCATCATCCGCGACCCCGCCGCGCTCGACGCCATCGCCGACTTCCTGGCGCGCACCGCCACCGACGGGAGGGCCTCGGCATGAGCGCGCCGCACGGCTTCGCCACACCCGCCCCGGAGCGGCCGGCCGCCGGCGCGCTCCCGCTGCTCACCGCGCTGCTGATCACGCTCGGCACGCTCGGCGAAATCTCCAGTCAGCTCTACTTGCCGGCCCTGCCGGAGCTGGCGCGGGAATTCCAGGTCGGCGCCGCGCACGCCCAAGGCTCGCTCTGGGTGTTCCTGCTCGCCTTCGGCATCGGTCAGCTACTGTTCGGTCCGCTGTCGGACCGGATCGGCCGCCGCCCGGTGCTGCTCGGCGGGCTGGCGCTGTTCGCCGCCGCCAGCCTGGGCTGCGCCCTGGCCTCCTCGGCGGCGGGCTTCGCGCTGGCGCGCGGCCTGCAAGCGCTGGGTGCGGCGGCGGCGTTCGTCATGTCGCGCGCCGTCGCCCGCGACCGCTATCCCCTGGTGCAGCTCCCACGCTTGTTCGCCACCATGACCCTGGCCCTGGCGATCGCCGTGGCCGCGGCGCCGACCCTGGGCGGCCTGATCACCGAGCGTTGGGGCTGGCGCGCCGCCTTTCCTCCGCTCGCCCTGCTCGGCGCGGCGCTGACGCTGGTGGCGCTGCTGCGCTTCCGCGAGAGCCATCCCGCGCTCGGCGCCGGTACCGTTGGACTGCTGCGCGACTACGCGGCACCGCTGCGCGAGCGCGCCTTCCTCGGCTACGCCCTGCCGATGGCGCTGGTGTACGGCGCGATGCTCACCTACGTCTCCAGCGCGCCGGTGGTGGTGCGGGAGCTGCTCGGCGCGTCGCCGCGCCAGATGGGGCTGCTGTTCGGCGCGATCCTGTCCGGCTTCATCGTCGGCATCGCCGCCTCGCGCCAGCTGGCGGCGAAGCTCGGGCCGCGCCGCCTGACCGGCTACGGCGTGGCGCTGGCGCTGGCGTTCGCGCTCGTGACCGCACTGGCTTGCTGGCGCTGGGGGCTGGAGCTGCGCAGCGTGATCGCGCCGCAGCTGCTGCTCACCCTGGGGGCGGGCTTGCTGTTCCCGAACGCGGCGGCGGGAGCGCTGGCGCCGTTTGGCGCCCGCGCCGGGCTGGCGGCGGCGCAGCTTGGCTTCCTGCAGATGCTGGCTGGCGCCGGTTTCGCCCTACTCGCCGGCCTGACCAGCGACGGCAGCGCATGGTCGATGTTGCTGGTGCAGACCGGCTGCGCGGCGGCGGCCTTCCTGAGCTTTCGGCTGCTGCCGCGCGCTTGAGGCGCGAACCGGCTACTTGTTGCGCTTGACGAAACGCATCAAGCGCCGCTTGCGGGCGATCTGGCGGGGCGTGAGCATGTTCTTACGCCCCTCGAACGGATTCTCGCCGCTGCGGAACTCGATCCGCACCGGCGTACCGGCCAGGTCGAAGGCCTTGCGGAACACGTTGACCAGGTAGCGGCGGTAAGTGGCCGGCACCTCGTCGACCTGATTGCCGTGAATGACGATGATCGGCGGGTTCTGGCCGCCCTGGTGGGCATAGCGCAGCTTGATCCGCCGTCCCTGGATGCGCGGCGGCGGATACTGGGTGACAGCGTCGGCGAGCACTTGGTTGAGCTGCGGCGTGGGCAGCTTGCGCACCGCGGCGTCGTAGGCCTTGCGCACCGAGTCCAGCAGCAGGCCCACGCCCGAGCCGTGCAGCGCCGACACGAAATGCACCCGGGCGAAGTCGAGGAAGCTCAACTTGACGTCGAGCAGCCGCCGCACCTCGTCCTTCTGGGTCTGGTCCAGGCCGTCCCACTTGTTCACCGCCAGCACCATGGCGCGGCCGGCCTCCAGCGCGTGACCGACCAGGGTCGCGTCCTGCTCGGTGACGCCCTCGCGGGCGTCCACCACCATGATCACCACATTGGCCCGCTCGATCGCCTGCAGCGTCTTGATGACGCTGAACTTCTCGATCACGTCGTGCACCTGGCCGCGGCGCCGCACGCCGGCGGTGTCGATCAGGGTGTAGCGCTGGCCGTCCTTCTCGAACGGGATGTAGATGCTGTCGCGGGTGGTCCCGGGCATGTCGTACACCAGCACCCGCTCCTCGCCCAGCAGGCGATTCACCAGCGTGCTCTTGCCGACGTTGGGGCGGCCGATCACCGCCACCGCGATACGGTCGGGCTCGTCGCTGGGCGCCAGCTCCTCGCCGGGCTCCGCCTCGACCGGGAAGCCGGCCAGCACCTGCTCCATCAGCGCCGCCACGCCGTTGCCGTGCGCGGCGGCGATGGCGTGGATCTGGGTGAAGCCGAGACTGTGGAAATCGGCCATGGCGGTGGCCTTGTTCAGGCCATCGACCTTGTTCACCACCAGGGACACCGGCTTGCCGCTGCGCCGCAGCCAGCCGGCCAGCTGCTCGTCGGCGACGGTCAGGCCGGCGCGGCCGTCGACCAGGAACAGCACCGCATCGGCTTCCTCGACCGCGCGCAACGCCTGCTGCTGCATGCCTTGCTCCACACCCTCGGGATCGCCGGCGATACCGCCGGTATCGACCACGATGTACGGCCGCGGTCCGACCTTGCCGCGGCCGTACTGGCGATCGCGGGTAAGGCCGGGATAATCCGCCACCAGGGCGTCACGGCTACGGGTGAGATAGTTGAACAGGGTGGACTTGCCCACGTTGGGCTGGCCCACCAGAGCGATGACCGGATCCATGATGTTATGGCTGCTCCCGAAAGGGGGCGCTAAGGATACCAGAAGGCCGCCGCCGCTTCAGACACTTAGCCGTTCCTGCTCGGAGCGCGGCGGCAGGATGTCCAGCGCCGCGGCCAGCAGATCGCGGGTATAGGGCTGCTGTGGCGCGGTGAAGACCCGCTCGGCGTCGCCGGCCTCCACCAGCTGGCCGTGGCGCATCACCAGGATACGGTGGCTCAGCGCCCGCACCACCTTCAAGTCGTGGCTGATGAACACGAACGCCAGCCGGTGCCTGGCCTGGAGCGTGCGCAGCAGCTCCACCACCTGCGCCTGCACCGAGCGGTCGAGCGCCGAGGTCGGCTCGTCCAGCACCACCAGCCGCGGCTTGAGCACCAGCGCCCGGGCGAAGGCCACGCGCTGGCGCTGGCCGCCGGATAGCTCGTGCGGGTAGCGGTGGCGCAGCGCCGGATCCAGCCCCACTTCCTCCAGGGCCTGGGCCACCAAGGCATCGCGCTCGGCGGCGTCGGCGCCGATGCGGTGCAGCTCCAGGCCCTCGGCGACGATCTGCCCCACCGACATGCGTGGGCTCAGGCTACCGTAAGGATCCTGGAAAACGATCTGCAGCTCGCGGCGCAACGGTCGCAGCGCGCGCGCCGACAAAGCGGAAATGGCGCGACCGTCGAAGTACACCGCCCCCTGCGGCCGCAGCAGCCGCAGCAGCGCCAACCCCAGGGTGCTCTTGCCCGAGCCGCTCTCGCCCACCACGCCGACCGTCTCGCCCTGGCGCACCGTCAGCGACACGCCATCGACGGCCTTCACATAGTCGCGGGTACGACGCAGCAGCCCGCCCTTGAGCGGAAACCAGACCCGCACGTCCTCGGCCTTGAGCACTTCCGGTGCCCCGGGAGGCACCGGCGGCGGCTGTCCCGACGGCTCCGAAGCCAGCAGCTGGCGCGTGTACGGATGCACCGGCTGGGTGAACAACGCCTCGGTGGTGTTGTGCTCGACGATCTCGCCGTCGCGCATCACGCACACCCGATCGGCCATCTTGCGCACGACGTTGAGATCGTGGGTGATGAGCAGCAGCGCCATGCCGAGCTGACGCTGCAGGTCCTTGATCAGCGCCAGGATCTGCGCCTGGATGGTGACGTCCAGGGCGGTGGTCGGCTCGTCGGCGATCAGCAGATCCGGCTCGTTGGCCAGCGCCATGGCGATCATCACCCGCTGACGCTGGCCGCCGGACAGCTCGTGCGGGAAGGCGTTCAGGCGCTTCTCCGGCTCTGGCAGCCGCACCAGCCGCAGCAGCTCCAGGGTGCGGGCGCGCGCCGCCGCCCGCGACATGCCGCGATGCAACAGCAACGTCTCGCTGACCTGCCGCTCGATGGTATGCAGCGGGTTGAGCGAGGTCATCGGCTCCTGGAACACCACGCCGACCCGATTGCCCCGGATCTGGCGCAGCAGCGGCTCGGGCGCGCCGACCATCTCCTGCCCGCGGAAGCGGATGCTGCCGCGCGGATGATGGGCGCGCGGATACGGCAGCAGCTGCAGGATCGACATGGCAGTGACCGACTTGCCGGAGCCGCTCTCGCCCACCAGCGCCAGGGTCTCGCCCTTGCGCAGCTCGAAGCTCACGCCCTTCACCGCCTGCACCGCGTCGGGACCGTGACCGAAGCTCACCGCCAGATCGTTCACCTGCAGCAAAGGCTCGCTCATGGCCTGCGCTCCTGGAAGGTCTTGCGCGGGTCGAAGGCGTCGCGCACCGCCTCGCCGATGAACACCAGCAGGCTGAGCATCACCGCCAGCACCAGGAAAGCGGTGATGCCCAGCCACGGCGCCTGCAGATTGTTCTTGCCCTGCAGCAGCAGCTCGCCGAGCGAAGCCGTGCCGGGCGGCAGCCCCAGACCGAGGAAGTCGAGCGCGGTCAGCGCGGTGATGGCGCTGGTGAGGATGAAGGGCAGGAAGGTCATGGTCGCCACCATGGCGTTGGGCAGCACATGGCGCAGCATGATCTTGCGGTCCGGCAGCCCCAGGGCGCGTGCGGCGCGCACGTAGTCGAAGTTGCGCGCCCGCAGCACCTCGGCGCGCACCACCGGCACCAGCGCGGTCCAACTGAACAGCAGCATGATACCCAGCAGCCACCAGAAGTTCGGCTCGACCACGCTGGAGAGGATGATCAGCACGAACAGCACCGGCAGCCCGGACCAGATCTCGATGGCGCGTTGGCCGAGCAGGTCGACCCAGCCGCCGAAGTAGCCCTGGAGAGCGCCGACGACGATGCCGATCAGCGAGCTGAACACGGTCAGTGCCAGACCGAACAGCACCGAGATGCGGAAGCCGTAGATCAGTCGCGCCAACACGTCCCGCGCCTGATCGTCGGTGCCGAGCCAGTTCTCGGCGCTGGGCGGGGTCGGCGCCGGGCGGTCGAGCCGATAGTTGATGGTCTGGGGGCCGTAAGGGATTGGCGGCCAGAGCATCCAGCCGTTCCGCTCGATCAGCTCGCGCACGAACGGGTCGCGGTACTCGGCCTCGGTGGCGAAATCACCGCCGAAAGTCACCTCCGGATAGGAAAACAGCACCGGGAAGTAGAACCTACCGTCGTAGCGCACCAGCAGCGGCTTGTCATTGGCCAGCAGCTCCGCGCCCAGGCTCAGCGCGAACAGCACCACGAAGATCCACAGCGACCACCAGCCGCGGCGGTTGGCCCTGAACTGCTGCCAGCGACGGCGATTGATCGGGCTCAGCCGCATGCGCTCACACCTCCCGCCGCTCGAAGTCGATGCGCGGATCGACCAGCACGTAGGCGAGGTCGCCGATCAGGTTCAGCAGCAGGCCGATCAGCGTGTAGATGAACAGCGTGCCGAACACCACCGGATAGTCGCGGTACACCACGGCTTCGTAGGCCAGCAAGCCCAGGCCGTCGAGCGAGAAGATGATCTCGATCAGCAACGAGCCGGTGAACAGGATGCCGACGAAGGCCGAAGGGAAGCCGGCGATCACGATCAGCATGGCGTTGCGGAATACGTGCCGGTACAGCACCGCCCGCTCGGTGAGTCCCTTGGCCCGGGCGGTCATGACGTACTGCTTATTGATCTCGTCCAGGAAGGAGTTCTTGGTGAGCATGGTCAAGCCGGCGAAGCCGCCGATCACCATGGACAGCACCGGTAGAGTGATGTGCCAGAAGTAGTCGACGATGCGCTGCGGCCAGCTCAGCTCCTGCCAGTTGTCGGAGGTCAGCCCGCGCAGCGGGAACCAGTCCAGGAACGAGCCGCCGGCGAACAGCACCACCAGCAGCACGGCGAACAGGAAGCTGGGCACGGCGTTGCCGACGATCACCACGGCGCTGGTCCAGAAATCAAAGGGCGTGCCGTCGCGCACGGCTTTCTTGATGCCCAACGGGATGGAGATCAGGTACACCAGCAGCGTGGTCCACAAGCCCAGCGAGATGGACACCGGCAGTTTGTCGATGATCAGCTGCACCACCGTGCGGTTCTGGTAGAAGCTCTCGCCGAAGTCGAAGGTGGCGTAGTCCACCAGCATCTTCAGGAAACGCTCGTGCGCCGGCTTGTCGAAGCCGTATTGACGCTCAAGTTCGGCGATCAGCTCTTCGCGTAGCCCCTGGCCGCCGCGATAGCGGCTCTCGCCGACTGCCGTTTCCATGCCGCCGCCGGCGATGCGGGCGGTGGCGGCGACGTCCTGGCGCTCGATCTGCGCCATGATGCGCTCCACCGGCCCACCGGGCGCGAACTGCACGATCACGAAGTTCAGCGCCAGGATCCCGAGCAGGGTCGGGATCATCAGCAGCAGGCGGCGCAGGATGTAGGCGGCCATCTAGTGGAGCGTCCTCGTCATTGCCGGGGTCTCGCCCACCAGATGTCGGTCACCGGCGGCGTGCCGTACTTGGGCTGGACCTCGGGGTGCGCCAGCCGGTTCCAGTAAGCGACCCGCCAGACCTTGGTGTGCCAGTGCGGCACCACGTAGTGGCCGGCGAGCAGCACTCGGTCCAAGGCACGGGTGCGAGCGATCAGGCTTTCGCGGTCCGGCGCCATGATCAGCTGCTCGATCAGCGCGTCCACCACCGGATCGCAAATACCGGCGTAGTTGTTGGAGCCCTCGGTCTTCGCCGCCTCGCAGCTCCAGTAGTCGCGCTGCTCGTTGCCCGGCGAGTTGGACTGGCCGATCACCTGCACGGTCATGTCGAAATCGAAGCGCTTCATGCGCTCGATGTACTGCGCCGTGTCTACGGTGCGCGCGCTCGCCTCGATGCCTAGCCGCTCCAGGTTGCGGATATAAGGCAGCACCACCCGCTCGAACGACGGGTTGAAGAGCAGGATCTCGAAGCGCATCGGCCGCCCGGTGCGGACGTTCACCCGCTTGTTGCCCCGGATCTCCCAACCTGCCTCCTCCAGCAAGCGGCTGGCGATGCGCAGATTCTCGCGCGATACGCCCTGGCCCGAGGTCACCGGCGCCCGGTACACGCCCTCGAACACCTCCGGCGGCAGCCGGTCGCGGAACGGCGCCAGCAGCGCCAGCTCGGCCGGACTCGGCGGCTCGCGCGCCGCCAGCTCGGAGTTGGCGAAGTAGCTCTCGGTGCGGGTGTAGGCGCCGTGGAACAGGTTGGCGTTGGTCCACTCGAAGTCGAAGGCGTAGTTGAGCGCCTGGCGCACCCGCCGGTCGGTGAACGGCTCGCGGCGGGTGTTCATGAAGAAGCCCTGCATGCCGGCCGGGTTCTCGTGCGCGAACTCTTCCTTGATGATGCGGCCCTCGCGCACCGCCGGTATGTCGTAGGCGGTGAACCAGGCTTTGGCGATGTTCTCGAGCCGGAAATCGAAGGCCCCGCCCTTGAAAGCCTCCAGCGCCACCGTGCCGTCGCGGTAGTAGTCGAAGCGGATGATGTCGAAGTTGTAGCGCCCACGGTTCACCGGCAGATCCCGCCCCCAGTAGTCGGCGACCCGCTCGTAGGTGACCGAGCGGCCGGCGTCGAACTGCTTGAGACGGTACGGGCCGCTGCCGAGCGGAATGTCATAGCTGGTGGCGGCGAAGTCGCGGCCCTGCCAGTCGTGTTCCGGCAGCACCGGCATCTGGCCGAGGATCAGGGGCAGCTCGCGGTTGTCGCTGTGGCGGAAGCGGAACGTCACCTCGCGCGCGGCGGTCTTCTCCACGCTCGCCACGTCCGCCCAGTACGCCCGGTACATCGGATGGCCCTGCTTGGTCAGGGTATTGAACGTGAAGATCACGTCCTCCGGCCGCACCGGCTTGCCGTCGTGGAAACGCGCCTCGCGACGCAGACGGAATTTCACCCAGGAACGGTCCTCGGCCACCTCGATAGCTTCCGCCAGCAGACCGTACTCGGTGAACGGCTCGTCCAGGGAGTGGTAGGTGAGCGTGTCGTAGATCAGGCCCAGGCCGGCCGCCGCGGTACCCTTGAGGATGAAGTTGTTGAGGCTGTCGAAGGTGCCCAGCGCCGACAGCCGCAGCGTGCCGCCTTTGGGAGCGTTGGGGTTGACGTAGTCGAAATGGGTGAAACCGGCCCCATACTTCGGTGCACCGTGCAAGGCGACGGCGTGCTGCCAGGCCTGCGCCAGCGGCGCGGCAAGCACGAGCGTGAGCACCAGTAGCGTGCGGTGGAGCAACCGAATCTCCTTCTCCAGCGTAGATCGAGCCACCGAGACAGCGCTTAGGTTTACACTGCGTCGCCGGCCGGGTCAAAAGGCGACGACTTGCTAGGCGACGCTCGGGTTTTTTGAGTAAGTTATCGGGGTTGCGTCGGCCGGCCCGGACAAGCGTCAGCCACCAGGCCGCCGCCACAGCCAAATCCACTTCTGACAGGATTCGGACACATCATGGGATTCCTCAACAACAAGCGTGCGCTGATCGTCGGCGTCGCCAGTGACCGCTCCATCGCCTGGGGCATCGCCCAAGCCATGAAGCGCGAGGGTGCCGAGATCGCGCTCAGCTACCCCAATGACAAGCTCCGGCCGCGGGTAGAAGGTTTCGCCGCCGAACTCGGCAGCGACTTCGTCATGCCCCTGGACGTGACCAAGGACGATCAGATCGACGCCGCCTTCGCCGCCATCGAACAGCGCTGGGGGCACCTGGACATCATCGTCCACTCCGTAGCCTTCGCGCCCAGCGAAGAGCTCAAGGGCTCGTACGTGGACAATGTCACCCGCGCCGGCTTCGCCATGGCGCAGGACATCAGCAGCTACAGCTTCGTGGCCCTGGCCAAGGCCGGTCGCCGGCTGATGAAGGGCCGTAACGCCGCGATGCTCACCCTGAGCTATCTGGGCGCCGAACGTGCGCTGCCCAGCTACAACGTCATGAGCCCGGCCAAGGCCAGCCTCGAGGGCAACGTCCGGCAGATGGCCTTCGACCTGGGGCCGGACGGCATCCGCGTCAACGCCATCTCCGCCGGTCCGATCCGGACGCTGGCCGCTTCCGGCATCGGCAACTTCCGCAAGATGCTGGAGTTCAACGCCAAGGCCGCGCCGCTGCGGCGCAACGTGACGATCGAAGAGGTGGGCAACTCCGCCGCCTTCCTCTGCTCGGATCTGGCCTCCGGCATCACCGGCGAAGTGCTGCACGTCGACGGCGGCTTCCACATCGTCGGCCTGAGCGGCGTCGAGTTCGACTGAGGCCGCCCCGCCTCAGCGCAAATGAAGAGGGCCCCGCGAGCGGCGTGAACCGTTCGCGGGGCCCTCTCTTTTAGGAGCCCGAAAAGGCCGGCCGTTACAGCCGGTCCTCCCGGATCTTCACCTTGGCCTCGTCGCGCAGCGCGCGCAGGAAGGCGTTCATCGTCGCGGCGCCTTGCAGAGAGCGCAGCTGCGGCCCGATCCACTCGGCCTGCTGCTTGCCGGCCTCGTCATCAACCTTGCCCTCGCGCACGGCGGACACCTTGAGCACAGCCACACTGCCGTTCTGCAGCGCCACCGTCGCCACGGAAGCCTGCCCCTCGGTCGGCTTGCGCAGGCGGAACGCCTCCTGCAGCACCGCGGCCGGCACCGCTTCGGCGTCACGGGTAACGAAACCGGGGTTGGTGACGGTAACGCCCTGGGTGCCCGCCAGCGCGTCCAGCGCCTCACCGGCGGCGACCCGGCCGCGCAGCTCCTCGGCCAGCTGCTTGGCGCGCTCGGCCTGCTTCTCGCGCCGCAGCCGCTCACCGATGTCAGCGGCGACCTCCTCCAGCGGCTTGGTCACCGCCGGCTTGTGCTCGGCCACTCGCACCACCACGTAGCGATCCCCGGACAGCGACAGCAGCTGGCTGTTACGGCCTTCCCTCAGCACTTCGTCGCTGAACGCCGCCGCACGCACCGCCTCCTCGGCGGCGATGCCGCTCTGCTGGCCTTGAGCGCCGACCCAATCGGTGGTCTTCAGCTCCACGCCGAGATCCTTGACCGCCGGCTCCAGCGTATCCGGGTGCTCGTAGGCGAGGTTGGCGAGCCGGTTGGACAGCTCGGCCAGCAGCTTAGCCGAGCGCTCCTGGACTAGCTCCTGCCGCAGCTGCTCGCGCACTTGCTCGTAAGGCGTGACCTGCTCGGGCGTCCGCTCGGTGACCTGGATCAGGTGCAGACCGTACTGGGTCCGCACCGGCTCGCTGAGCTGCCCCGGTTCGAGCGCGAACGCCGCCTGCTCGAACTCGGGGACCATGTCACCGGCCCGTACGAAGCCGAGATCGCCGCCGCTCGCGGCGGAGCCGGGATCCTGCGAATGCTGCTTGGCGAGTTCGGCGAAATCGGCCTCGCCCCGCGCGACCTGCTCGCGCCACTGCAACAGCCGCTGGCGCGCCTCCTCGACCTGCTCCTGCGAGGCCTTGGCGTCCAGGGCCAGCAGAATGTGCCGCACCCGACGCTCGCCGCCTTCGGTGAAACGAGCCTTCTCCTGCTCGTAGCGCGCCTTCAGGGCGTTGTCGTCGATCTCGATCTGGGAGGCGACCTGCTCGGGACCGAGCTCGACGTAGGCCAGCTTCACCTGCTCCGGCTCCTGGAAGGCGCTGGAGTTGGCCTGGTAGTAGGTCCGCACTTCCTCGTCCGATACCGACACCTGGTCACGGAACGCCTCGGCATCGACCGTGAGGTAAGCCAGCTCCCGCTCCTGCCCCTGCAGGCTGGCGATCTGCCGAACCTCATCGGCGGTGGCGAAATCGGAGCCCTGGATGCCGGTGCGCAGCTGTTCGATCGCCTCGGCGAGGCGCACCCTCGCCTCGTATCCCTGCGGCGTGAGGCCGTTGGCGCGCAGCAGGGTCAGGTAGCGCTCGCGCGAAAAGCGCCCGTCTTCGTGGAACACGTCCTGGGCGAAGATGATGTCGGCCAGGGTCGCGTCGCTGATCCGCAGCCCCTGCTCCTCCACGTAGCGCCGCAGCACCGTCTCGTTGATCAGCCGATCGAGCGCCTCGCGCCGCAGCAGGCGGTCGTCGAACAGGCTCGGATCGAGCTGCCCACCGAACATCTGCGCCAACCGCGCCCGCTGCTGCTGATACGCGCTGTTCACCGCCTCCGCGGAAATGGGCACGCCGTCGACGGTAGCCACCTCGGTTCCCTGAGGCCCGGCGATATAGCTGTAGATCCCGGTTACGACCAGCGGAATGGCAATGGCCAGGATGACGAACCAGATGATCAGGCCTTTCGCGCGTTCACGGATCGTTGTCAACATGATGGGCTGATCCTGTCCTTGTAATCCTCAACCGCCGCAACTGCGGACGAGGCACAAAACAAAAAGGCGCCGTTTTGCGGCGCCCTTTTGCTTTCAAGTTTGGCGGAGCGGACGGGACTCGAACCCGCGACCCCCTGCGTGACAGGCAGGTATTCTAACCGGCTGAACTACCGCTCCAAACTCTTTGGTGGGTGGTGAGGGGTTCGAACCCCCGACATTCGCCTTGTAAGGGCGACGCTCTCCCAGCTGAGCTAACCACCCGCGAAGAGGACGCCTATTGTACAGCGTCCTTCAGCGCTTTACCAGCCTTGAAACTGGGGACCTTGGACGCGCGAATCTCGATGCTGTCGCCGGTGCGCGGATTGCGGCCCGAGCGAGCAGCGCGCTCACGTACCGAGAACGTGCCGAAGCCGACCAGCGTGACCTGATCACCTTCCTTTAGCGCAGCGGTAATCGCCTGAACTACCGCATCCACCGCGCGCGCGGCGGCGGCTTTGGATAGATCAGCATTTTGCGCTACAGCTTCGATCAGTTCCGACTTATTCATTACCGAAGTCCCCTTGGTGTTGTTTTCGATCGACCACCGCTTCCGGCGCACCGCCACCGCAGGTCGCTGCCTTGGGCGCAGGCGTCGAATATCGCTCTGGTCGAACCTGGGCGTTATCCTAGCCTTCCGACCCCAACAGGACAAGCGTCCTTGCAGGTTGCGGGAATGCTCGGCGTCGACCACCCCATACCTCGAAACCGAGCCACCCCCGGTCCGAGTCCCTTTAGCAAAACCGGCGGGCCGCATGTCCTGCCGGCCCGCCAGCGATTTCCCTTATATCAGGGCGATTTTGGCACTGTCAACGCGACCGCATCGATCGCAAAGCGCGTTCGGACAAGGCCTTCCGCGCATCCGGCCCGCTCGCCGGGGCGGGCCCGCTGCGGCGAGGTCAGTGCGGCCTGACCTCGTCCTGCTTCTCGCCGCGCTTGCCCGGCGTCTTGTCGCCCTCGCCCGGCTCCTCGACCTTGGCCAGCGGCGTCGGCTGCGAAGCCAGCGCCACCTCCAGCACCTGGTCGATCCAGCGCACCGGCCGCACGTCCAGCTTGCTGAGGATATTCTTGGGAATATCCGCCAGATCCTTGCGATTCTCCTCGGGAATCAGCACGGTCTGGATGCCACCGCGGTGCGCCGCCAGCAGCTTCTCCTTGAGGCCGCCGATCGGCAGGACTTCGCCGCGCAGAGTGATCTCGCCGGTCATCGCCACGCTGGCCTTGACCGGAATATGGGTCGCCGCCGACACCAGCGCGGTGCACATGCCGATGCCGGCGCTGGGGCCGTCCTTCGGGATCGCCCCCTCAGGCACGTGGATGTGCAGGTCGTGCTTCTCGAAGAAATCGGGCTCGATGCCGAGCACTTCGGCGCGGCTGCGCACCACCGTGCGCGCCGCCTCGATCGACTCCTTCATGACGTCGCCGAGCTGACCCGTATAGGTCATCTTGCCCTTGCCCGGCACCACCACCGACTCGATGGTCAGCAGCTCGCCGCCGACCTCGGTCCAGGCCAGGCCCGTGACCAGGCCGACCCGGTCGCTCTCCTCGGCCATACCGTAGCGATAGCGGCGCACGCCCAGGTAATCGTCCAAGTTCTTGGGCGTGACCGTGATGCGCTTAGCGCTGGGCCGCAGCGACATGGCCTTCACCACCTTGCGGCAGATCTTGGCGATCTCGCGCTCAAGGTTGCGCACGCCGGCCTCGCGCGTGTAGTAGCGAATGATGTCGCGGATGGCGCTCTCGGTGACGGTCAACTCGTTGTCGCGCACGCCGTTGGCCTTCATCTGCTTGGGTAGCAGATAGCGCTGGGCGATATTGACCTTCTCGTCCTCGGTGTAGCCAGCCAGGCGGATCACTTCCATGCGGTCCAGCAGCGGCCCCGGGATGTTCATGGTGTTGGCGGTGGCCACGAACATCACCTCGGACAGATCGAAGTCGACCTCCAGGTAGTGGTCGGAGAAGCTGCTGTTCTGCTCCGGATCCAGCACCTCCAATAGCGCCGAGGCCGGGTCGCCGCGGAAATCCATCGCCATCTTGTCGATCTCGTCGAGCAGGAACAGCGGATTGCGGGTGCCGACCTTGGCCAGGTTCTGAATGATCTTGCCGGGCAGCGAGCCGATGTAGGTGCGGCGATGACCGCGGATCTCGGCCTCGTCGCGCACCCCGCCCAGCGCCATGCGCACGAACTTGCGGTTGGTGGCGCGAGCGATCGACTGGCCGAGCGAGGTCTTGCCGACGCCGGGCGGCCCGACCAGGCACAGGATCGGCCCCTTGAGCTTCTTCACACGCTGCTGCACGGCCAGATACTCGAGGATCCGCTCCTTCACCTTCTCCAGGCCGTAGTGATCGGCCTCGAGGATCTCCTCGGCGCGCTTGAGGTCGTGGACCACCTTGGTGCGCTTGCGCCAAGGCACGTTGACCATCCAGTCGAGGTAGTTGCGCACCACCGTCGCCTCGGCCGACATCGGCGACATCAGCCGCAGCTTGTTGAGCTCGGATTCGGCTTTCTGGCGCGCCTCCTTGGGCATGCCGGCGCGCTGGATCTTGCGCTCCAGCTCCTCGATCTCGTTCGGCACATCCTCGAGCTCGCCGAGCTCCTTCTGGATGGCCTTCATCTGCTCGTTGAGGTAGTACTCGCGCTGGCTCTTCTCCATCTGCTGCTTGACGCGCGAGCGGATGCGCTTCTCGATCTGCAGGACGTCGATCTCGCCCTCGATCAGGCCCATCAGATGCTCGAGCCGCTCGCGCACGCCATCGATCTCGAGGATGCGCTGCTTCTCCTCGATCTTCAGCGCCATGTGGGCGGCGATGGTATCGGCCAGGCGGCCCGGATCCTCGATGCTGGCCAGCGAGGACAGGATCTCCGGCGGCACCTTCTTGTTGAGCTTGACGTACTGCTCGAACAGGTTCATCACCGAGCGGCTCAGCACCTCGAGCTCGCGGTCTTCGCTCAAGTCGGGCTCATCGCGCGGCACCAGCTGCGCGGTGAAGAAGCCGCGCTCGGTATCCAGGCTGACCACGTGCGCCCGCTGCACACCCTCGACCAGCACCTTTACGGTGCCGTCCGGCAGCTTGAGCATCTGCAGGATGGTGGAAACGGTTCCGACCTGGTAAAGGTCGCGCGCGGTCGGATCGTCGATCTCGGCGCTGCGCTGAGCCACCAACAGGATACGTTTGTCCTCTTCCATGGCCGCCTCGAGCGCGCGAATCGACTTCTCGCGCCCGACGAACAAGGGGATGACCATGTGCGGATAGACCACCACGTCCCGCAGCGGCAACGCCGGCATGGCCGCGACCGGGCGATTGGTGATCTCGGATGGCTGATCTCTGTGCTCCATCAAGGAGTTCCTCGCAACATTTCCGCAGGACTCTGTCCCGAGCCCCGAAAGTCCGTCCGCACCACATGCGGTTGTCGGACGAACCATTCAATTGATGCCGCAGACTGGCTTCGATGGTACCAGGGGCGGATGGAACGCAAAATGGAGGGCGGAAACGGCGGGCGCTCTCCACGGCGCCCGCCGTCCGGTCAGTCGGAAGCGGCCTTGGGTTGTTCCGCGTTGCTGTAGATGATGTAGGGCTTGGCCTCGCCCCGAATCACCGCTTCGTCCACCACGACCTTGCTGACGTTCGACATCGACGGCAGGTCGTACATGGTGTCGAGCAGCACCTGCTCCATGATGGTGCGCAGGCCGCGCGCGCCGGTCTTACGCTCCAACGCCTTGCGGGCGATGGCGCGCAGCGCGTCGTCGCGGAACTCCAGCTCGACGCCTTCCATCTCGAACAGCTTCTGGTACTGCTTGACCAGCGCGTTCTTCGGCTCCCGCAGGATCCGCACCAACGCTTCCTCGTCGAGCTCGTGCAGCGTCGCCACCACCGGCAGACGACCGACGAACTCCGGAATCAAGCCGTACTTGATCAGATCCTCCGGCTCAATCGAGCTCAGCAGGTCGCTCACCGACTTGCGCTGATCCTTGCTGCGGATCTCGGCGGCGAAGCCGATGCCGCCCTTCTCGGAGCGGTTCTGGACGATCTTCTCCAGGCCCGCGAACGCACCACCGCAGATGAACAGGATGTTGTGGGTCTGCACCTGCAGGAATTCCTGCTGCGGGTGCTTGCGACCGCCCTGCGGCGGCACCGACGCGGTGGTGCCCTCGATCAGCTTCAGCAGCGCCTGCTGCACGCCCTCGCCCGAGACGTCGCGCGTGATCGACGGGTTATCGGCCTTGCGCGAGATCTTGTCGATCTCGTCGATGTAGACGATACCGGCCTGCGCCTTCTCGACGTCGTAATCGCACTTCTGCAGCAGCTTCTGGATGATATTCTCCACGTCCTCGCCAACGTAGCCCGCCTCGGTGAGGGTGGTCGCGTCGGCGATGGTGAACGGCACATCCAGCAGCCGCGCCAGCGTCTCCGCCAGCAGGGTCTTGCCCGAGCCGGTCGGACCGATCAGGAGGATGTTGCTCTTGGACAGCTCGACCTGATCCTTGTCACGCGCCTGGCCGTGTTCGAGCCGCTTGTAGTGGTTGTAGACCGCTACCGACAGGATCTTCTTGGCATGCTCCTGCCCGATCACGTACTCGTCCAGGACGGCCTTGATTTCATGAGGCTTGGGAAGCTTCGAGCCGGCCGCCGACGACTTCTCCTGCATCTCTTCGCGAATGATGTCGTTGCAGAGCTCGACACATTCGTCGCAGACGAAGACGGACGGGCCGGCAATCAGCTTCCGCACCTCGTGCTGGCTCTTGCCGCAGAAGGAGCAATACAGCAGCTTGCCGCCGTCGTCGCCTCTGCCTCTATCTCTGTCGGTCATGGCCTACCCTCGATTCAAGGTAGTAAAGACATGTTCAAACCGTGCCTACATTTTCCTGCGCGCGCAAGCGAACGAACCTGGGGATCGCCGCGTCCCGCGGCGGCGACATCGCCGGGCCGAACGGCGCTCGGCCCGACGATCTCAAAACAAGGAATAGGACTAGACGAAAACCATTTAAAGACTTGGAAGGCTCCAGACCGGAAAGGTTCCCCAGCGGCTACGCCCTCGGCGTCAAGCTGTTGCGGTCGCGCAAGACCTCGTCGATCAAGCCGTATTCCTTCGCCTGCTCGGGCCCGAGGAAGTAGTCGCGCTCGGTGTCGCGCTCGATCACCTCGATCGGCTGCCCGGTGTGGTGCGCCAGCAGCCGGTTGAGGCGGGCACGCATGGCCAGGATCTCGCGGGCGTGGATATCCACGTCCGTGGCTTGACCCTGGAAACCGCCCAGAGGCTGGTGGATCATCACCCGCGAGTTGGGCAGGCAGTAGCGCTTGCCCTTCGCGCCGCCGGCCAGCAGGAACGCGCCCATGCTGGCCGCCTGGCCGATGCACATGGTGCTGACGTCGCACTTCACGAACTGCATCGTGTCGTAGATCGCCAGCCCGGAGGTCACCACCCCGCCGGGGGAGTTGATGTAGAGATGAATATCCTTGTCGGGGTTCTCCGACTCGAGGAAAAGCAACTGGGCGATCACCAGATTGGCCATGTAGTCCTCGACCGGACCGACCAGAAAGATCACGCGCTCCTTGAGCAGCCGTGAATAGATATCGAACGCCCGCTCACCGCGCGGCGTCTGCTCGATCACCATCGGGACCAGCCCGGTGGCATAGACCTTTTCCAGTTCTCGCTTCAGGTTCATCTCCACTCCTTAGGCGGTTGGTCCCTGTCCGCTGTCGCCGCCGTTCATCAGTTCCTGGAAGCTGATCGTCTTTTCCTCGATCTTGGCGCGCTCCAGCAGCCAGTCAACCACCTGGTCTTCCAGCGCCGCCACTTCGAGGCCTTCCATCAGCTTGCGATTCTGCGTGTAGTAGCGAATCACTTCCTGCGGCTGATCATAGCCGGCCGCGATGTCCTCCAGAGCCTTGCGCACCCGCGCCTGATCCAGCTTGATGCTATGCTTGCGGATGATCTCGTTGATCACCAGCCCCAGCACCACGCGGCGACGCGCCTCGTCCTCGAACAGCGAGGCCGGCAGGTCGAGCTCGGCGTTGGCGCCGGCGCCCTGCAGACGCTGCTTAGCCTGATTGCGCAGGAACTCGATCTCGCCGTCGACCAGCACCTTGGGCAGCTCGATCGGGTTGCTCTCAGCCAGCTTGTTCATGACCTGCTGCTTGACCCGGGCGCGCACGGCCTGATCACGCTCGCTCTTCAGGCTCTCGGCGATGCGCTCGCGCAAGGCGGCCACGCCACCTTCACGGATGCCGACCTGCTCGGCGAACGCGTCGTTGACTTCCGGCAGCTGCGGCTCGCGGACTTCCTTGACGGTGGTCTTGAACACCGCGGTCTTGCCGGCCACCTCCTTGTCCGGGAAATGCTCCGGGAAGGTGTACTCGATGTCCTTGGTGTCGCCCGCCTTCAGCGCCTCCAGAGCCTGTTCGAACTCCGGCGGCATCTGGCCCGAGCCGATCACCACCGGCACGTCCTTGCCCTCGTTGCCGGCGAAGGCGCTGCCGTCGACGGTGCCGACGAAATCGACCACCACCTGGTCGCCGCTGGCGGCGGCGCGCTCGACGGCGTGATAGGTGGTGCGCTGCTTACGCAGGTTCTCGATCACCTGATCGATGTCGGCGTCGGTGATCTCGGCGTTCAGCCGCACCACCTCCATGCCGTCCACGCCCTGCACCTCGAAATCGGGCAGCACCTCGAAGGTGGCGACGAACTCGATGTCCTTACCCGGCTCCAACTGCGTGGGCTCGATCTGCGGCACGCCGGCCGGACGCAGCTGCTGCTGGCTCACCGCCTCGGAGTAGCTCTGCTGCAGCACTTCGCCCAGCACCTCGTTGCGCACCTGGGCGCCAAAGCGCTGCTGGACCACTTTGAAGGGCACTTTGCCCGGGCGGAAGCCATCGAGTCGAATCCGGCCGCTGAGATTGCGAAGCCGCGACTCGACCTCCTTGTCCACCCGCTCAGACGGAATCTGAACCGTCATCCGGCGCTGCAACCCCTGGGTCGTCTCAACTGAAACTTGCATCTAGCAGACCTCAACCGCGGTGAAAGCCGTCCGCCAAGCCGTGCAGCGCAGGCCTGGCACAGTAATGTATGGTGCGAAAGGAGAGACTCGAACTCTCACGGGTTGCCCCACTGGAACCTAAATCCAGCGCGTCTACCAGTTCCGCCACTTTCGCAAGCTAAGAATGAAATCGAGCGCGACAGTATAGGGCAAGCCGGCGCTCGGCTGAACCCACCGGGCTCAAAAAAAAACGGCTTGCAAGGCGCTTGCAAGCCGTTTCGTTTTTTGGTGGGCCGTCAGGGACTCGAACCCCGAACCAATTGATTAAGAGTCAACTGCTCTACCATTGAGCTAACGGCCCGAAACTGGGGCGAGCGATGGGATTCGAACCCACGACAACCGGTACCACAAACCGGGGCTCTACCAACTGAGCTACACCCGCCATAATAACCGCTGCCGGTCGCTTCGCGCTAGTATCCGAAGCCCGTCGCCTGCGGAGCTTGCACTCCTCGGCACCGGCCAGCTCGGCTTGACGAATACCCGTCTTGGCCTTGCTGCCGCGAGGCCTTCACCCTCGCGAGGTGCGCTATTAGAGCACACGCATAATCGACCGTCAACTGGGTCACTACCCTTTCCTGCCCCCCCCCGCCACCCACCGCTCGGCCGGCGCGATGACGAGCGCGCCCAGCAGGGCTCGAACCTGCAACCTACGGCTTAGAAGGCCGTTGCTCTATCCAGTTGAGCTATGGGCGCATGGACAGGATGCGGCACACGTGCCCGCAGAGCGCGGCGCCGGTCACGCGCCGCGCGCGATCGTGCGCACCGTTTGGATCGTCGGCGCGCCACCCGTAAATTGGTCGGGGTGGAGGGATTCGAACCCCCGACACCTTGCTCCCAAAGCAAGTGCGCTACCAGGCTGCGCTACACCCCGTGAAGCTGCCCGGAGGCCGTGCAGCACCGCCCCGCCTGATACGGAGGGTCGCCATATTCCCATGGCGCCGGACAGACGTCAATCGTGGCGGGCGCCGCTCGCGCCGTCCGCCTTGTTCGCGACCGCTCGCCCGTGCGACAATCCTGCGCCCTCGCATCCTCCATTTCTCTTTACGCAACAAGGAGTTCCCATGCCGGCCCAGATTCTCGACGGCAAGGCTATCGCAGCAGACCTGAGGCAGCGCGTGCGCGAGAGCGTGGCGCAGCGGGTCGCCCAGGGCAAGCGCCGGCCCGGGCTGGCTGTGGTCCTGGTGGGCCAGGATCCGGCCTCCCAGGTCTACGTACGCAACAAACGCCGCGCCTGCGAAGAGGTCGGCTTCCTGTCGCAGGCCTACGACCTGCCCGCCGAGACCAGCGAGGCCGAGCTGCTGGCGCTGGTGGACCGGCTCAACGCCGATCCCGAGATCGACGGCATCCTGGTGCAGCTGCCCCTGCCGGCGCAGATCGACGCCCAGCGGGTGATCGAGCGCATCGACCCGAGCAAGGACGTCGACGGCTTTCATCCGGCCAGCATGGGAGCGCTAGCGCTGCGGCTGCCGGGACTGCGGCCCTGCACCCCGCACGGCGTGATGACCATGCTGGCCCGCACGGGCGTCAGCCTGGAGGGCCTGGACGCTGTGATCGTGGGCCAGTCCAACATCGTCGGCCGGCCGATGGCCCTGGAACTGCTCAACGCCCGCTGCACGGTGACCATCTGCCACAGCCGCACCCGCGACCTGCCGGCCAAGATCGGCGCCGCCGACATCGTGGTGGCGGCGGTGGGCCGCCCCGAGTTCGTCCAGGGCGCGTGGATCAAGCCCGGCGCCGTGGTCATCGACGTCGGTATCAACCGCCTGGCCGACGGCCGCCTGGTCGGTGACGTGCAGTACGAAGCGGCGGCGCAGCGCGCCGGCTGGATCACCCCGGTGCCGGGCGGCGTCGGGCCGATGACCATCGCCACCCTGCTGGAGAACACTCTGGCGGCGGCGGAAGCGCGCGATCGGGCGAGCTGACCCGCGCCGGCGGCACCGCGCGCGAACGGAGCACAAGAAAGATGGACGAAAGGCGACGCTTCTCTCGGATTTCGTTAGACGCGCCGGTGCGCCTAGAGGACACGAGCGGCACCTGGGACGGTCGGCTGCTCGACATCTCGCTCAAGGGGGCGCTGATCGCGCCCTCTCCCGCTTGGCGGCCGGCGCCCGGCGCCGACTGCACGTTGACCCTGGTGCTGGCCGAGGATGTGACCTTGCGCCTGGCGGCGCGCGTGGTACACCACGACACGGAGCGGGCGGGCTTGGCGTTCCTGAGGATGCCGCTGGAGGCGGTCGCCCATCTGCGGCGCCTGGCCGAGCTCAATCTCGGCGAGCCGGAGCGTGTGATACGGGAGCTGGCGCAGCTTGGCGGCTAGCGCCGCTCAGAACGCCTGCTCGATCGCGTCGCTCAGCCGCTGCACCGGCACGATCTCGATCTCGCCCAGCCCGGCGGCGCGCCGTGGCATGTTCTTCTTCGGTATCAGCGCTCGCTTGAAACCGTGCTTGGCGGCTTCGCGCAACCGCTCCTCGCCGTTGGGCACCGGCCGCACCTCGCCGGCCAGCCCTATCTCGCCGAACGCTACCGTATCCGCGGCCACCGGCCGATCACGCAGGCTCGACAGCACCGCGAGCAGCGCCGGCAGGTCGCTGGCGGTTTCGCTCAGACGCACGCCGCCGACCACGTTCAAGAACACGTCCTGGCCAAAGGTGGCGATCCCGCCGTGGCGCTGCAGCACCGCCAGCAGCATCGCCAGACGACTGGCGTCCAGGCCCAGCGCGACCCGGCGCGGACTGCTCAGGGGACTGTCCGCCACCAGCGCCTGCACCTCGACCAGCAGCGGCCGGCTACCCTCCCAGGTGACGGTGATAACGCTGCCGGAAACGTCGCCGTCATGGCGCGACAGGAAAATCGCCGACGGGTTGGCGACTTCCTTGAGCCCGCCATCGGTCATGGCGAACACGCCTAGCTCGTTGGCGGCGCCGAAACGGTTCTTGACCGCGCGTAGCAGGCGGTAGCGGGAGCCGCTTTCGCTCTCGAAGTAGAGCACGGTATCGACCATGTGCTCGAGCACGCGCGGTCCGGCCAGCATGCCCTCCTTGGTGACGTGTCCGACCAGGAACAGCGCCGTGCCGCTCTGCTTGGCGTAGCGCACCAGGTGGGCGGCGCTCTCCCGCACCTGAGCCACCGAGCCTGGCGCTGACTGCAGCGCGGCGGTGTAGATGGTCTGCACCGAGTCGATCACCATCACCTGCGGCGTCTCGGCCTGCGCCACCTCCAAGATGACCTCGACCGAAGTCTCCGCCAGTACCTTGAGCCGGTCGCTCTTCACGCCCAGCCGCCCGGCGCGCAGAGCGACCTGGCGCAGAGACTCCTCACCGGTGACGTACAACGCCGCCAGCCCAGCCGGCAGCTTGGCCAGGGTTTGCAGCAGCAGAGTGCTCTTGCCGATGCCGGGGTCGCCGCCGAGCAGGATCACGCCACCGCGCACCAGACCGCCGCCCAGCACCCGGTCCAGCTCGGACATGCCGGTGTGGACGCGGATCTCGTCGCCGGTGGGCACGTCCGCCAACGTCTGCACGCCGCGGTCGCCGGCGTATTGGCCGCGGCTCGTCGCCAGCCGCGCCACCGCCGGGCCGGCCGGCGCTGCCTGCACGGTTTCCTGCAGCGAGTTCCAGGCGCCGCAGTCGGCGCACTGCCCGGCCCATTTCGGGCTAACAGCGCCACATTCGCTGCAGGCGTAGACGGTCTTGGGCTTAGCCATGCTCGTCGCGATACTCGAAACGCACTCGACGCGTGAGCTTGCACAGTAGCTCGTAGCTGATGGTGCCGCAGGCGGCGGCGATCTCCTCCACCGGCAGCCCCTCGCCCCACAGCGTGACCTCGGCGCCGGGCCGCACATGCTCCAGCCCGCGCAGATCGACGCAGAGCATGTCCATGGACACTCGGCCGACGATCCCGGCGCGCCGCCCGTCGACCAGCACCGGCGTGCCGCACGGCGCGTGGCGCGGGTAGCCATCACCGTAGCCGGCGGCGACCACGCCGACCGGCATGTCCTCCGGACACTCGAAGCGCCCGGCGTAGCCGATGCGATCACCCTTGCGGCATTGCCGCACGGCCACCAGCCGCGTGCGCAGGGTCATCACCGGCCGCAGCGCGGCCGGCGATGGCTGGCCGTCGGCGAACGGCGAGGCGCCGTAGAGCATGATGCCCGGCCGCACCCAGTCCGAGCGCGTCCGCGGCCAGGCCAGCACGCCGGCGGAATTGCCGATCGAACGCTCGCCCGGCAGGCCCTCGGTGGCACGCTCGAAGTTCTCCAGCTGGTAGTGGGTGTACTCGTCACTGCGATCGTCGGCGTACGCCAGGTGGGTCATCAGCCGCACGTGCTGGTCCACCGCTGGACAGTCGCGCAGCCGCCAGTAGAAAGCGCGCGCCTCCTCGGGACGCACACCCAGGCGGTGCATGCCGGAGTCGATCTTCAGCCAGATCCGGATCGGACGCGCCACCCGCGCCCGCTCCAGCATCTCCAGCTGCCAGTCGGCATGTAGCGCGCAATCGAGGCCATAGCGCTCGATCACCGGCAGTTCGCTGGGGTCGAAGAAGCCCTCCAGCAAGAGGATCGGCTTGTCGATGCCGGCCTCGCGCAGCGGGATGGCTTCCTCCAGGCAGGAGACGGCGAAACCGTCCGCCAGGTCGCCGGCGGCGCGCGCCACCGGCAGCAGACCGTGGCCGTAGGCGTCGGCCTTCACCACCGCCAGCAGCCGCGAGTGCGGCGCCGCCGCCCGCGCCACGCGCAGATTGTGCCGAAGCGCCCCCAGGTCGACCTGCGCATGGATATTACGGGTCATTGATAGGAATCGCCGCCGTAAGCGGTATCGATGTAGTTCTCGAATCGCGTGTACTTGCCGAGGAAGGTCAGCTTAACGGTACCGATGGGGCCGTTACGCTGCTTGCCGATGATGATTTCGGCAATCCCCTTGTCCGGGCTGTCCGGATTGTAGACCTCGTCGCGGTAGATAAACACGATGAGGTCGGCATCCTGCTCGATGGCGCCGGATTCGCGCAGGTCCGACATCACCGGCCGCTTGTTGGGCCGCTGCTCCAGCGAGCGGTTGAGCTGCGACAGGGCGATCACCGGCACCGACAGCTCCTTGGCCATGGCCTTGAGCGAGCGAGAGATTTCGGAAATCTCCGCGGTGCGGTTCTCCTTGAAGCCGGGCACCTGCATCAGCTGCAGATAGTCGACCACCACCAGGCCGAGACCGTGCTCGCGCGCCAAGCGCCGGGTACGGGCGCGCATCTCGCTGGGCGACAGCGCCGGCGTGTCGTCGATGAACATCTTCGCCTGCGAGAGCAGGTTCAGGGTGCTCGTCAGCCGCGGCCAGTCCTCGTCCTGCAGGCGGCCGGTACGGATGCGCTGCAGCTCGATGCGCCCCAGCGAGGACAGCATGCGGATGGCGAGTTGGTCCGCCGGCATTTCCATGGAGAACACCGCCACCGGGTACTTGCCCTTCAGCGCCGCGTGCTCGGCGATGTTCATGGAGAAGGTGGTCTTGCCCATGGACGGGCGGGCGGCGACGATCACCAGATCACCCGGCTGCAGGCCGGAAGTCATGGTGTCGAAATCGGTCCAGCCGGTCGGCAGACCGGTGATGACGCTCTCCTGCTGGTAGAGCGTGTCGATCTTGTCGACCACGCCCGGCAGGACGTCCTTCAGGCTGACGAAGCCCTGCTTGTTGCGGCCGGTCTGCTCGGCGATCTGAAACACCAGGCGCTCGGCGTTCTCCAGCAGCTCGGCGCTGGTGCGGCCTTCCGGCTGGAAGCCGCTGGTGGCGATCTCGGTGCCGGCCTGGATCAGCTGCCGCAGCACCGAGCGCTCGCGCACGATGTCGGCATAGGCCTGGATGTTGGCGGCGCTGGGGGTGTCGCGGGCGAGCGCGCCCAGGTAGGGCAGGCCGCCGGCTTCGTCCAAGAGCTCCTGGGCGCGCAGCCACTCGGCCAGGGTGACCACGTCGAGCGGTCGACCGGCCTCGGCAAGCGCCTTCATGGAGCGGAAGATGAGGCGATGCTCGCGGCGGTAGAAGTCTTCTTCCGCGATGCGGTCGGCGATGCGGTCGAACGCGCTGTTGTCCAGCATCAGACCGCCGAGCACGGCCTGCTCCGCCTCCAGCGAATGGGGCGGGACTTTCAGCGCATCGGTGACCGTCTGGGCCGCGCGGACTTCGGCCATCAATTCACCTCCAACACACCCACAGCCAGCGACAACGGCGGGCGCCTTTCAGGCGGAGGATACGCTCACCGGCGTCAGCGCGCCGGTGAGCCGGTCACAGACCCGCAAGCGATCAGGCTTCGCCGGTGACGATGACCTTGACGGTGGCGTCGACGTCGGTGTGCAGATGCAGCTGGATTTCGTACTCGCCGACCGAGCGGATCGGACCCTGCGGCATACGCACTTCCTGGCGCTTGAGCGGAACGCCGGCGGCGGTCACCGCCTCTGCGATGTCGACGGTGCCGATCGAGCCGAACAGCTTGCCTTCCTCGCCGGCCTTGGCGGTGATGGTCACCGTCAGGCCCTCGAGCTGAGCCTTGCGGGCCTCGGCAGCGGCCAGCGCCTCGGCGGCGGCGCGCTCCAGCTCGGCGCGGCGCTCCTCGAACAGCTTGATGTTCTCGGGCGTCGCCGGGGTCGCCTTGCCCTGGGGAATGAGATAGTTGCGGCCGTAGCCGGGACGCACCTTGACCTTATCGCCCAGGTTGCCCAGGTTCTCGACCTTCGCCAGCAGAATGACTTCCATCGTTACCACCTCACCGGTGTCGCAAAATCAAAATGTTAAACCGTGCCATCCGGCCCCAGCAGCCGTCGCCGCCAGCCGAAAGCCGCATCGGCCATTCCTATAACCACGTACAACCCGAACGCGAACGGCAGCAGAACATATAGCCCCACCAGCCAGCCGCGGCTCAAGCCTCGCCGCGCCACCGCGGCATGCACCAGCGACAGCGCCTGCAGCGCGAACACCGCGCCGACCGCCAGCGCCAGGTCATAGCCGAGCCCCGCCCCCTGCAGCGCGGCCCACAGCAGGATCACCGCCAGCACCAGCGCCGCCGGCCGGCCGAGATCCAGCTCGTGGAACTCGCGCCGAAAACCGCCGGGATTGTAGAGCATCGCCTGCAGCCAGCGCCCCAGCAGCAGGCTGACCAGCGCCGCGACCTGCAGGCTCAGTGCCCACAGCCCGGTCAGGTAGGGCAACACGCCTTCCTGCAACTCCCGCAGGGCCTTGCGCGTCTCCTCCGAGCCAGCGGCCATCACCTCGGCGGTCTGTTCCAGCATCGGCCGCCAGTAGTCGGCCGGATCGGGGTAAGCCAGATGCAGCGTCAGCACCGCCAGCGCCGCCAACACCGCCGCCAAGCGCAGCGTGCTGGCCAGCGAGATGGTGTAGCGCAGCCAGCACGCCAGCACCAGCACCGGCAGCCATAGCTCGGCGCACTGCCACAGCGCCAGCTGCGGCACGCCGAGCTGCACGCCATACACCACCGCCAGCACAGCGGTGGCGCCTCCCATCACCGTCAGCGCGTCGGCCCAGCCGCGCCGCAGCGCAACCAGGGCCACTACGCCGCCGCCGAACCAGGACAGCAGCGGCAACAGGCTCGCGGCGGCCACCACCGCGATCGCCTGCAGGCGGCCGCGCATGATGAAACTCGCGAACCCCTGCATGATGCGGCCTTACGTCACCCGCCGTTCGCGGGCAGCGATCAGTGACGATCGGTGTACGGCAGCAGCGCCAGATAACGGGCGCGCTTGATCGCAGTCGCCAGCTGCCGCTGATAGCGAGCCTGGGTGCCGGTGATGCGGCTCGGCACGATCTTGCCGGTTTCGCTGATGTAGTTCTTGAGGGTGTTGAGATCCTTGTAGTCGATCTCCTTCACGCCCTCGGCGGTGAAACGGCAGAACTTCTTACGACGGAAGAAACGAGCCATTGCTCTTACTCCTGTACGACCGACCGCCGTCAGCGGCCAGTCCCGATTTTTTCAACCCCCCGGCGCCTGGGCGCCGGCGCTGCGCGTCCTCAGGCTTCCGACGACTCGTCGGACTCCTCGCTCTCCTCGCGCCGACGGCCACGGCCGCGCGACTCGGAATCGCCGTCCTCGCGCTCGGAGCGCTCTTCCTTGCTCTTCGCCAGCGGCGACGGCTCGGTGACGGCTTCCTCGCGGCCGATCACCAGGTGCCGGATCACGGCGTCGTTGAAGCGGAACGCGGACTGCAGCTCCTGCAGCTCGGCGGTGCCGCACTCGATGTTCATCAGAACATAGTGGGCCTTGATGAGCTTGCGGATGGGGTAGGCGAGCTGGCGGCGGCCCCAGTCCTCGAGGCGGTGAATCTTGCCGCCGTTGGACTCGATGATCGCCCGGTAACGCTCGATCATCGCGGGAACCTGCTCGCTCTGGTCCGGGTGAACCAGGAAGACAATTTCGTAATGACGCATCGATGCTCCTTACGGATGTTCAAGACCCGCATGGGTCCGGAAAAGCCACCCGACCACGCGGGCAGCAAGGAGACCGGCGACCAGCGCCGGCGCGAAGCGGCGTAGTGTAGCGAAGCCCCATGCCTTTGGCAAAAGGTTCAGGCGCTTGCGGTATCTACGGCCGCGCCGCGCTGCCGCAGCGCCTCGAACAGCACCACCCCCGTGGCGACCGAGACGTTGAGGCTCTCGACGTGGCCGCGCATGGGGATGCGCACCAGAAAATCGCATTCCTCGCGCGTGAGGCGGCGCAGCCCCGTGTCCTCGGCACCCATGACCAGCGCCAGCGGACCGGTCAGATCGGCCTGATAGATGCTCTGCTCCGCCTCGCCGGCGGCGCCCACCAGCCAGATGCCGCGCTCCTTGAGCGTGCGCAGTACCCGCGCCAGGTTGGTGACCTGGAAGAACGGCACGGTGCGCGCCGCGCCCGAAGCCACCTTGTGCACCGTCGGCGTCAGGCCCACCGCGTTGTCGCGCGGCGCGATCACGCCATGCACCCCGGCGGCGTCGGCGCTGCGCAGGCAGGCGCCGAGGTTGTGCGGATCCTGCACCTGATCGAGCACCAGCAGGAACGGCGGCTCCGCCAGCTGATCGAGCAGCACGTACAGATCGCGCTCGTCCTTGGGGCTGTCGCCGACGAAGCGCACCACCACGCCCTGGTGAGCGGCGTTGCCGGTGAGCTGGTCCAGCTCCCGGCGCGGCGCCCGGTGGGTGGTCACGCCCAGGCGCGCCAGCGCCTGCGCCAGCTGCTGCAGCTTGGCGTCGTGCCGCCCCTGCTCCAGCCAGACCTCGACGATGTGGCCGGGGTCATATTTCAGCGCCGCGCGCACGGCGTGCAGCCCGTATATCAGTTCGCTCTTGCCCGTCATGACGGCTTACCTGCGCCCACCACGCACGGCGCGGCGGCCGCGCCCGCCGCTGCGCCGCTGCTCGGGCAGCGGCTCCATCTTCGCTTTCTTGCCGGGGCGCGGCTGCGCCTCGTGGGCGATCAGCTCGAAATCGATCTGGCGCTGGTCCTTGTCGACCCGCGCCACCTGCACCTGCACCCGGTCGGTCAAGCGGTACACCTTGCCGGTGCGCTCGCCGGTCAGGCGATGGCCGATCGGGTCGAAGTGGAAGTAGTCGTTCTCCAGGTTGGTGATGTGCACCAGCCCGTCCACGAACACTTCGTCCAGCTGGACGAACAGCCCGAACGAGGTGACCCCGCTGATCACGCCGCTGAACACCTGGCCGATCTTGTCGCTCATGTACTGGCACTTGAGCGTCATGATGGCGTCGCGGGTAGCCTCGTCGGCGCGCCGCTCGGTCATCGAGCAGTGCTCGCCCAGCGTCAGCACCTCGTCGAACCGCAGCGGGTAGTCGTCAGCGCGGCCGCCGTCGAGCACATGACCGATGGCGCGATGCACCAGCAGGTCCGGATAGCGGCGAATCGGCGAGGTGAAATGCGCGTAGGCGTCGAGCCCGAGACCGAAGTGGCCGGCGTTCTCCGGGCGGTATTCGGCCGCCTTCATCGAGCGCAGCAGCACGGTCTGGATCAGGTGCCGATCCTGACGCCCGGCGATCTTCTTGACCAGCCGCGCGTAATCCTTGGAGCTCGGCTGATCGCCGCCGTCGAGGGTCAAGCCGACCTGGGCCAGGAACTGCCGCAGGTTGTCCAGCCGATCCGGCTCCGGTCCCTCATGCACCCGGTACAGACCGAGCATGCGATGGCGCTGCAGGAAGCGGGCGGCCGCGACGTTGGCGGCGATCATGCACTCCTCGATCATGCGATGCGCGTCGTTGCGCTCCACCGGCTCGATGCGCACCACCTTGCCCTGCTCGTCGAACACCAGCTTGGTCTCGGTGGTGTCGAAGTCGATCGCGCCGCGCCGCTCGCGGGCGATGCGCAGCGCCTTGTAGACGCCGTAGAGATTCTGCAGGTGCGGCAGCAGCTCGGCGTAGCGCTCGCTCAGCTCGCGGTCGCCGCCGACCACGATGGCCGCCACCTGGTCGTAGGTGAAGCGCGCGTGCGAGCGCATCACCGCGCGGAAGAAGCGCGAGCGGCGCAGTGCGCCGGTCGGCCCGATGTGCAGCTCGCACACCATGCACAGCCGATCCACGTGCGGATTGAGCGAGCACAGACCGTTGGAGAGGATCTCCGGCAGCATGGGCACGACCGCGCGCGGGAAGTAGACGGAATTGCCGCGGTCGGCCGCGGCGCGGTCGAGGGCGGTGCCGGGACGCACGTAGTGCGAGACGTCGGCGATGGCGACCAGCAGCCGCCAGCCCTTGTCGGTCGGTTCGCAGTAGACGGCGTCGTCGAAGTCGCGGGCGTCGGGGCCGTCGATGGTCACCAGCGGCACGTCGCACAGGTCGACCCGGCCCTCCTTGGCCTTCTCCGGCACCTCCTCGCCCAGATTCGCCACCTCGGCCAGCACTTCCTCCGGCCATTCGGTGGGAATGCCGTGCACGCGGCGGGCCACCTCGATTTCCATGCCCGCTTCGATGTGCGCGCCCAGCACCTGCACCACGCGCCCAATCGGCCCGCGCCGCAGGCTCGGCTGCTCCAGCAGCTCGGCCACCACCAGCTGCCCCGGCTCGATGCTCGTCTCGGGATCGACCGGCACGATCACGTCGTGATGGATGCGGCGATTGTCCGGCACCACGAACCCGACCCCGCACTCCAGGTAGAAGCGGCCGGTGACATGGGTGTTGTGGCGCTTGAGAATCTCGACCAGCTCGCCCTCGGGCCGGCCCTCGCGGTCCACGCCGATCACCCGCACCACCACGCGGTCGCCGTGCATGAGCACGCGCATCTGTCGCGGCGATAGGTAGATCCGGCGATCGCCGAGATCGGAATCGACATAGCCCCAGCCGTCGGGGTGGGCGGTCAGGCGGCCGCGTACCAGGTCTTCGTTGTCGACGATGACGTAGCCGCCGCGGCGGTTGCGAATCAGTTGACCGTCGCGCTCCATGGCGCGCAGGCGTCGGCGCACGCCTTCGATGGCGTCTTCGCTTTCGAGCGCGAGGGCTTCGATCAGGTCGTCGCGGCTCAGAGGGCGCCCGCGCTCACGCAGGACCTGAAGGATGTATTCCCGACTGGGAATGGGGTTGGCGTACTTCGCCTTCTCTCGCTCGTAGAATGGATCTGCTTGTTTGTATTTGGACTTGCGCTTGCTGGCCATCAACTGCTTCGTTGCTTGAGTAATGCGGGCAGCATACGCGATCCCGGTCGGCATGCAACCACGCAAAAAAAATTTCTCGAGGGCTGTTGACAGAGCCCACGCAGGCCAGTAAAGTCTGCGGCCTATCAGGTGCCGGCCAGTTCAACGAACTGACCGACATCGCCGAGGTGGCGGAATGGTAGACGCGCTAGTTTCAGGTACTAGTGGGGGAAACCCTGTGGAGGTTCAAGTCCTCTCCTCGGCACCAAACACCAAAGGCGAGCGAAAGCTCGCCTTTTTCGTTTCAGGCGGCGCTTTCATCCCGTAATCGACATTCCGCGCCGACCGCATCCTCCCGCAATTCGGAATCCCTTGCCCAACCCGGACGCGCATTAGGCGCGCCTGCCGTCGAGACCGCTCGCTTTCGACGAGCGCGCAAACAAAAACGCGGCCACGAGGGCCGCGTTCCTGGCGCTGCGGACGGTGTCCGCGGCTTCAGTCGAACGGATGGCGCAGGACGATGGTCTCCTTGCGGTCCGGGCCGGTCGAGATGATGTCGATCGGCACGCCCACCAGCTCCTCGATCTTGCGCAGATAGGCCCGGGCGTTCTCCGGCAGATCCTCGTAGCGGCGGATGCCGACCGTGGAGGTCTTCCAGCCCGGCATGTCGATGTACTCCGGCTCGCAGTCGGCCAACAGCTCGGCGCCCGGCGGCAGCGTATCCCACACCTGCTCGTTGCAGCGGTAGTTGACGCAGATGCGCAGCGTGTCGAGATCGTCGAGCACGTCCAGCTTGGTGATGCACAGGCCCGACAGGCTGTTGATCTGCGCCGCGCGGCGCAGCACCACGGCGTCGAACCAGCCGCAACGGCGGCGCCGGCCGGTGGTGGCGCCGAACTCATGCCCCCGCTCGGTCAGGTAATCGCCCATCTCGTCGAACAGCTCGGTCGGGAACGGACCGGCGCCCACGCGTGTGGTGTAGGCCTTGGTGATGCCCAGCACGTAGTGCAGGTCCCGCGGCCCCATGCCGGTGCCGGTCGCGGCGCCGCCGGCGGTGGTGTTGGACGAGGTCACGTACGGGTAGGTGCCGTGGTCGATGTCGAGCAGGGTGCCCTGCGCGCCCTCGAACAGCAGGCTCTTGCCCTCGGCCTGCAGCTTGTGCAGCAGCAGACCGACGTCGGTGACCATGGGACGGATCACCTCGGCCAGCTCCAGGCACTCGTCCAGCACCTGCTGGAACGACACCGGCTGTTCCTTGAAGTAGTGCTGCAGCACGAAGTTATGGAAATCGAGCAGTTCGCCCAGCTTGGCGGCCAGCCGCTCGCGGTGCAGCAGGTCGGAAACCCGCAGGCCGCGCCGCGCCACCTTGTCCTCGTAGGCCGGGCCGATGCCGCGGCCGGTGGTGCCGATCGCGGCGCTGCCGCGCGCCAGCTCGCGGGCACGGTCCAGCGCCACGTGGCTGGGCAGGATCACCGGGCAGGCGGGGCTGATCTTCAGCCGCTCGCGCGCCGGCACGCCCTTGGCCTCCAGCCCTTCCAGCTCGCGCACCAGCGCCTGCGGCGAGAGCACGACGCCGTTGCCGATCAGGCACAGCACATCCTCGCGCAGGATGCCCGACGGGATCAGGTGCAGCACCGTCTTCTCACCCTCGATGACGAGGGTGTGACCGGCGTTATGGCCGCCCTGGAACCGTACGACCGCGCTGGCTCGGTCGGTCAACAGATCGACGACCTTGCCCTTACCCTCGTCTCCCCACTGGGAGCCGATCACTACGACGTTCTTGCCCATAACCCCGCTCTGCAATGCTGTGAACTATCGAACCTAAACCGGTACCAGCGTCCACTGCCCGTCGACGCGCGTCAGGCGTCGGTCGCATCCCATGGCCCGAGCGTCGCCCGACTGGCCGGGCAACGCCCACACAACACGCTCGCCCTGGGCGCGGAGCCTCTCAACTTCCGCCACCGCTTCGGGCTCGTCGCTCCAGTCCGCCAGTATCCCGGACGCGCTCGGCACCACCGCACCCAAGCCCAGCGCCGCCAGCGTCTTGAGATCGGCGCTGAAGCCGGTGGCCGGGCGCGAGCGGCCGAACACCTTGCCGATCTGATCGTAGCGCCCGCCGCGCGCCAGTTCCCGGCCGTAGCCGGGGCTGAACGCCGCGAACACCGCGCCGGTGTGATACTGATAGCCGCGCAGCTCGGCCAGGTCGAAGTGCAGCGGCACCTCCGGCATGCGCCGCTCCAGCGCCGCGGCGATGCCCCACAGATCCTTGAGCGCGCCGAGCACTTCCGGCGTCGCCGCCGCCAGCACCTTGCCGGCCTGGTCCAGCACCTCCACGCCGCCGTGGAGCTGCGGCAGCGCGGCCAGCATCGACCGTACCGGCTCGACCACCGCCAACTCTGCGAGCAGGCTCTCGATTTCCGGCACGGCCTTGCGCTGCAGCGCATCGAACAAGCGCGCCTCGGCCTCGCCCGGCAAACCGGCCTGCCTCACCAGTCCACGGTAGATGCCGACGTGCCCCAGATCCAAATGAATGGCGTCGATGCGGGCCGCTCGCACGCTCCGCACCATCAGCTCGATGATCTCGATATCGGCCTCGACACCGGCGTAACCGAACAGTTCGGCGCCGACCTGCAGCAAATCGCGCGAACCGTTGATACCGTCCGGGCGGGTGCGCAGCACCGTGCCGACATAGCACAGGCGCACCGGCTCGTCGCGCTTGAGCTGGTGGGCGTCGATGCGCGCCGCCTGCGGCGTCATGTCGGCGCGCACGCCCATCAAGCGTCCGGACAGCTGATCGGTGAGCTTGAAGGTCTGCAGGTCGAGATCGTGGCCGGTACCGGTCAGCAGCGAGTCCAGGAACTCGATGAACGGCGGCATGACCAGCTCGTAGCCCCAGCCGCGGAACAGGTCCAGCAACTCCCGACGCAACTGCTCCAGCTGCTGGGCCCGGGGCGGCAGCACTTCGTGGATGCCCTCGGGCAGCAGCCAGCGGTTGTCTTTACGGAATACGTCCCCGTGCATGTTCGGCCCCTGGCGGCGATCAATGCCGCGCAAGATACAGCAAGCCCAGCCCCAAGACCATGGACACGAAGCCGGCTATACGCAAGCTGCGATCGTCGAGCTCGACCATGCGCTCCATCGCCCGACGCAGGGCGGCGGGACTGGCAAAGGGCAACAGACCTTCGATGACGAAGACCAGGGCCAAGGCGGTGAAGAAATCGCTTCCCAAAACAGGCTCCCGAATCGGCCGGCCGTCGCCGGCGGGCCGTCTCTAGGCTAGCGGCCGTTGGCGGCCCCCGCCCGGCTTTGCTGGAAATAACGGAAGAACGCCGAATCCGGCGACAGCACCAGCACGTCGTCCGGCGAATCGAATACACGACGATACGCCATCAGACTGCGATAGAAGTTGAAAAACTCGGGATCGCGCGCCGCCGCCTCGGCGTAGATCCGCGCCGCCTGGGCGTCGGCCTCGCCGCGGATGCGGTCGGCGTCACGCCGCGCCTCGGCCACGATCACGGCGCTGATGCGGTCGGCCTCGGCACGCGCCGCCGCCGCCTCCTGCTTGCCACGCGCACGGTACTCCTGCGCCCGCAACGCTTGAGCTGACTTCATCCGCTCGAACACGGCCTGGGTCAGCTCCGACGGCAGCTCCAGCCGCTGGATGCGCAGATCGACCAGCTCCACACCCAGCTCCTTGGCCGCCGTCTCCAGCTGCCCGGACGCGGCGCGCAGCAGCTCGGCGCGATCGGCGGCGACTGCCTGCTCCACCGTGCGGGCGGCGAACTCGGGGCGCAGCTGCGCCTGCAGGATCTCGCTCAGCCGCTGCCCCACCTGAGCCGGATCAGCCTGAGCGGCGGTATAGAAGCGGCCGAGGTCGCCGATGCGCCACTTCAGGCCGACATCGACCACCACGATCTTGCCATCCGAGGTCTCGAAACGCGCTCCCTCGGCGCTCAGGCCGCGCACGCGGCCGTCGAACTTGCGCACGGTCTGCACCACCGGCAGCTTCAGATGCACGCCCGGACCGATGCCGGCCTCGACGATCTCGCCGAACTGCATCTTCAGCGCCACCTCGGACTCACCGACCACGTAGGTCGACAGGTACAGCAGGACGCCGGCCAGCACCAGCACGACCACGACGATGGAACGCAAGGCCGCCATCACCGCACCTCCCGGCTACGCTCGCGATCGCGGCTGGGCGCCGCCGCGGCCCGACCGCTCTCCGCAGTCTGCTCGCTGGGCGGCGACACCACCCGCCCTTGCTCCGCGTCGGCATCCGCCGACCGCATCATCTTCTCCAACGGCAGATACACCACGGGCTGCCCGCCCTGGACATCGACCAGCGCCTTGGAACTGCGCTCCAGCACCGCCTCCATGGTCTCGATGTACATGCGCTCGCGCGTCAGCTGCGGCGCCTTGCGGTATTCCTCATAGATGGCCAGAAAGCCGGCGACCTCGCCCTCGGCGCGAGCGACGACGTGCGCCCGATAGGCCTCGGCCTCCTCGCGGATACGAGTGGCCTGCGCGTTGGCCTCGGGCACCACGCCTTCCCGGTAGGTCTTGGCCTCGTCGATCAGGCGCCGCGCTTCCTCGCGCGCGCGCTCGACGTCGGCCAGCGCCGCCAGCACCGGCTCGGGCGCGCGCACGTTCTGGATGCTGACGCCGTCCAGCCGGATGCCGGCGTCGTAACGGGCCAAGCCTTCGGCCACGATTTCGCCGATCTGCCGCTCCAGCGGCGCCAGATCCTGGCCGAACAGGGCCGCCATGGGCACCTGCCCCAGCGCCTGGCGCAGCGCGCCGTCGCCGAGCTCGCGAATGGCGCGCTCGGGGTCCTGGAGACGGAACAGGAAACGGGCCGGATCGGCCACGCGCCAGCGCACGGCGATCTGCGCATGCACCAGATTGAGATCCTTGGTCAGCACCAGGCCGTGGTTGCCGCCGTCGCCGCCGACGGTGGTCAGGCGCCGGCTATCGACGTCGACCCGCAGCACCCGCTGCAGCGGAAACGGCCAATGCCAGTGCACGCCGGGCCCGACCGTGGCGGTATGACGGCCGAGCGTGAGCACCACGCCGCGCCGGCCCTCGTCGATGACATACAGACCGGACAGCAGCCACACGGCCACGAGGATACCGGCGATGGCGGCGGCACCGATCGCGCCGGCCCCCTTGGCGCCGCCCGGACGTTGCCGCCCTCCGATCAAGCGGCGGAGCTGCTCGCGCGCTTTGTTGACCAGCGCGCCGAGGTCTGGCGGCCGTTGATCGCGACCCGATCCGCTCCAAGGATCGCGATTCCCCCCACCCGGCTCGTTCCAGCCCATCCGCTTCTCCGTCCAAAATCCGAAAGTCGAGTGCAGGCCGTAGCCCAATTCGGCCACAGCCGAGGGATTCTAAAGAGCCGCGGCTCACGGTCGCAACCCGAGCCGGCGCGGCCGCCGTTTCGCGGCTCAAACGCCCAGCGGTTCCACCGGCGCGGACAGTCCTTCTTTGCGGTAGAGACGGTCGAGATCGCGCTGCAGCAGATCGACCTCCAGCACCGACTCGCCGGCCTCGGTGACCTGCTCGGCGAGCACGCGACCGAGCTGGTAAAAGCGCGCCCGCAGCCGCGCCTGGTCCGCGCCCAGACGGACGCGGCCCCGCACCCGGACGCTGCCGAGCCGGTCGGCGATCTCCTGCGTGAGCAGGTCCAGCCCCTGCCCATCGGCGGCGGACAGCCACACCGCCGCCCCATGCTCACCCCGCTCCAGCGTGGGCGGACGGCCGAGCAAGTCGATCTTGTTGTACACCCGCAGCACCGGCACCTCGGCAGCGCCGATCTCGGCCAGCACCCGCTCGACCTCGATCGCCTGCGCCTCGCGCTCCTCGTTGGCCGCGTCGATGACGTGCAGCAGCAGATCGGCCTCCGCCACCTCCTCCAGCGTCGAGCGGAACGCCGCCACCAGCTGATGCGGCAAGTCGCGGATGAAGCCGACGGTGTCGGCCAGCACCACTGCTTCGCCGGTGGGCAGTTCCAGTCGCCGCAGGGTGGTGTCGAGGGTGGCGAACAGCTGGTCGGCCGCGTAGACCTCGGTCTCGGCCAGTCGGTTGAACAGCGTGGATTTGCCGGCGTTGGTGTAGCCCACCAGCGCCACTAGCGCGACATCGCGCTTGCGCCGCGCCTGACGCCCCTGCTGGCGCTGACGCGCGACCTTTTCCAGGCGGCGCTCCAGCTGCTGGATGCGCTGCCCGATCAGGCGCCGGTCCAATTCCAGCTGGGTTTCGCCGGGACCGCGCAGGCCAATACCGCCGCGCTGCCGCTCCAGGTGAGTCCAGCCGCGCACCAAGCGCGTGGCCATGTGCCGCAGCTGCGCCAGCTCGACCTGCAGCTTACCCTCGAAGGAGCGCGCCCGCTGGGCGAAGATGTCCAGGATCAGGCCGGTACGGTCGAGCACCCGGCACTTGAGGGCGCGCTCGAGATTGCGCTCCTGCGACGGACTGATGGCGTGGTTGATCAGAACCAGTTCGATGCCCTCGGCCGCCACCATGGCGGCCAGCTCCTCGACCTTGCCGGAGCCGAGGAAATAGCGCGGATCCGGAGCGCTACGGTGAGCGACCACGGTCCGGAGCACGTCGGCGCCGGCCGACTTGGCCAAGGTCACGAATTCGCTGACCGCCTCCTCGAGGCCGACACCGTCGAAGTCCACATGGACGACGATGGCTCGCTCGCCGACCTGCGGCCTATCGAACAGGTTCGTGGTGGTGGCCGAGAGACCTAACTTTTCAGAAATTGCCAAACTCCTGTCCGCGCTCGTCGGTGGCAGGTGCCGGCCGGATGTTACGGGCGGGCACGATGGTCGAGATGGCGTGCTTGTACACCATCTGGCTCACGCTATTCTTGAGCAGGATGACGAACTGATCGAACGACTCGATCTGCCCCTGCAACTTGATGCCGTTGACCAGATAGATGGACACGGGGACCTTTTCCTTCCGGAGAGCGTTCAAGAACGGTTCCTGAAGAGACTGCCCTTTGGCCATTAGCCTGACTCCTTAAAAGGTAACTCGGTTGATTTTTATTATCGGCGGGCACCCAACCGTTCGCCCGGCGTGCTTCCCCGCTGACATCCACGCCTTTGGAAAAGCGCACATCCTAACATGGCTGCGGACTACCATTTCAGCCTAGGATTCCCTCTGCGCGCGCCAACAGCGTCGACGCCAGATCCGGGTCCTCGCTGCTGAACCAGTCCGCACCCTGCTCGGCCCGTAACCATGTCAGCTGACGCTTGGCGAATTGCCGCGTCGCAATAATGCCCCTAGTAACCATGTTTTCATAGTCATAGCGGCCATCCAGATACTCCCAGATCTGCCGATAGCCGACCGCGCGCATGGAGGGCTTGTCCAGGCTCAAGTCGGGACGCGCACGCAGGCCCTCGACCTCGGCGACGAACCCCTGATCGAGCATGTGCCGGAAGCGCACGGCGATCCGCTCGTGCAGCCAAGCCCTGTCCTTGGGCGCCACGATCCATTTGGCAACAGCATAAGGCAAAGGTTCAGATACTGCCTGTGCCTGCAAACGCGACAAGGGCTGCCCCGTCAACTCGTATACCTCGAGCGCACGCGAGATGCGCTGTGGATCGGTCGGATGTATCCGCTTGGCCGCCTCCGGATCCACCTGGGCCAGCCGCGCGTGCAGCGCCGGCCAGCCGAGCACCGCGGCCTCCGCCTCCAACCGCGCCCGCACCGCGGGGTCGGCCTCGGGCAGCTCCGCCAATCCACGCTCCAGCGCGCGGAAATACAACATGGTGCCGCCCACCAGCAATGGCACTCGCCCCGCCGCATGGATGGCTTCGATCTCGCGCAGCGCATCCGCCCGGAACTCGGCGGCGGAGTAGGCTTGCGCCGGGTCCAGGATATCCACCAACCGGTGCGGCACTTGCGCCAAGAGATGGGGATCCGGCTTGGCCGTTCCAATATCCATACCGCGGTACACCAGCGCCGAGTCGACGCTGATGATGTCCACCGGCAGCCGGCGCGCCAGCGCCACCGCCAGGTCGGTCTTGCCGGCGGCGGTGGGTCCCATCAAAAAGATCACCGGCGGCCGTTCCGGCCGCTGCACGCGCGCCATCGCCTCACCTGCCTCGCAAAAACAGCCGGTCCAGCTCCTCGACGGTGAGCGAGGTCCAGGTGGGCCGGCCGTGGTTGCACTGACCGCTATTCGGCGTCGCTTCCATGTCCCGCAGCAGCGCGTTCATTTCCGGAATGGTCAGACGACGGTGGGCGCGCACCGAATTGCGGCAGCCGATATTGCCCATGACGTGGTTGAGCGCCTCCTCCAGGCGGCCGCTGGCGCCGTGGGCGCGCAGGTCGCTGAGCATGTCCCGCACCAGCAGCCCGGCGTCGGCGTCCTTGAGCAGCACCGGCACCCGCCGCACCAGCAGATGGTCGGGGCCGCTGCGATCGACTTCGAACCCCAGGGCTTCGAAGGCGCCGCGGAACTCCTCGGCGGCGTCGGCCTCCTCCGGCGTCACCGCCAGGGGCACCGGCACCAGCAGCGGCTGCGAAGCGATGCCGTCGCGCGCCAGCTGCGCCTTCATGCGCTCGTAGACGATGCGCTCATGGGCAGCGTGCATATCGACCAGCACCAGGCCGGTGGCGTTCTGCGCCAGGATGAAGATACCGTGCACCTGACCGATGGCGTAACCGAGCGGCGGCACGTCGCCCGCCGCCGCCGTGTCCGTCAGCGGCTCGGGCTGCGGCGCGGCTGGCCGCTCGATCGGTTCGGCGGGCTCGCCGTAGAGCATCCGCGCTTCGCGCAGCGGCAGCCCCAGGCTTTCCTGGCGGGGCGGAAGGAACGCCGGGGAGGCGCGCGGCGCGGCCGGAGCCGGCGTTTCCGTGCGCGCCGGCGCGGGCGCCATCATCGGCGTGGTACCCGCCGGCTGCGGCCGCACCTGTTCGAGCGCATCGTGCACTCGACGGAACAGGAAATCGTAGACCAGCCGCCCGTCGCGGAAGCGCACCTCGTGCTTGGTCGGGTGAACGTTGACGTCGACCTGGGCCGGGTCGATGTCCAGATACACCACGTAGGCCGGGTGCCGATCCTTGAACAACATGTCGGCGTAGGCGCGCCGGATGGCGTGGGTCGCCATGCGGTCCCGGACCATGCGGCCGTTGATGTACAGATACTGCAGATCGGGCAGCCCGCGGGCGTAGGTCGGCAGGCCGAGCCAACCGCGCAGAGCGAGTCCGGCGCCGTCGGTCTCGACGTAGACCGCCTCGTCCAGGAAGCCCCTGCCGAGCAGCGCGGCCACCCGCAGTTCTCGGTCGAGATCGGTACGCACCGGCCCCGACTGAAACACCGCCTTGCCGTTGTGCCGCAAGGTGAAGCCGACCTCGAACCGGCTCAACGCCAGCCGCTTGATCAGCTCCTGCACGTGCTGGAACTCGGTCGCGTCGGCGCGCAGGAACTTGCGGCGGGCCGGCGTGTTGAAGAACAGATCGCGCACCTCGATGGTGGTGCCGGGCGGATGCGGCGCCGGCCGCAGCGCCTCGATCACCGTCCCGCCCTCGACCACGGTCTGCCAGGCGCGGTCGGCGCCGTCGGCGCGGCTGGTCAGGCTCATGCGCGACACCGAAGCGATGCTTGGCAGCGCCTCGCCGCGGAACCCCAGGCTCAACACCCGCTCCAGATCCTCGAGCGAGCGAATCTTGCTGGTGGCGTGGCGGGACAACGCCAGCGGGATATCCGCCTGCTCGATGCCGACGCCGTCGTCGCGCACGCGGATCAACCGCTTGCCGCCCGCCTCGATGTCGACTTCGATCCGGCTCGCGCCCGCGTCCAGGCTGTTCTCCACCAGCTCCTTCACCACCGACGCCGGGCGCTCGATGATCTCGCCGGCGGCGATCTGATTGACCAGCTGAGGTGAGAGTTGGTGAACGCGTGGCGCAGCCATCGGCGGTACCGCTCAAACGTAGGGAGCGGTCATTATGCGGCAAGCCACCCGGTGGCTCCAGGCGCCACCCTGGGAGACTAGCGAGGGATGATCAGGCGAGTTCCGACCGTCAGGCGGTCACCGGTGATGTCGTTGAAGGCGCGCAGCCGGTCCAGGCTGACGTCGTGGCGCTGGGCGATACTGGCCAAGGTATCGCCGGCGCGCACGATGTACTCGCGCCCGCCGCCCGCCACCACGCCCGGCGCGACGGGCATATGACGGTCGCGATAGTCCTTCACGCCGGCCAGAACCGCCCGCGCCAGCTTCCACTGGTGCGCGTCGCTGCGCAGGTTCCGCTCTTCCTCCGGATTCGAGATATAGGCCAGCTCCACCAGCACCGACGGCACATCCAGCGACTTCAGCACCACGAATCCGGCCTGCTCCACCTGCGAACGGTGCACCGCCCCGACCCCGGCCAGGCGCTGGAGGATGGCGCTGGCGAGCTGGGTGCTGGATTCGATCGTGGCCACCCGCGACAGGTCGAGCAGCACGGTCGCCACCATGTCGTCCTTGTCGTCCAGGGACACGCCACCGATCCGGTCGGCGGAGTTCTCGCGCTCCGCCAGCAGCCGCGCCGCTTCGGTGGACGCGCCGCGCGCCGACAGGGTGTACACCGAGGCGCCGCGCGCCGCTCGGTTGTGAGCAGCATCGGCATGCAGGGAAATGAAGATGTCGGCGTGCTGCTTGCGGGCCTTCTCCTTGCGCTGGCGCAGGCCGATGTAGACATCCTCGGAGCGGATCAGCAGCGCCTTCATGCCCGGCTCCTTGTCCACCAGCTGCGCCAGCTTGCGGGCAACGCCGAGCGTGACGTCCTTCTCGTAGGTGCCGCCCGGGCCGATGGCGCCCGGGTCTTCGCCGCCGTGGCCGGCGTCGATGGCGATCACCAGGTCACGCGCCGCCGACGGCACCGTCATGGTCGGCGCGCGCTGGACGGCGGCCTTGGCCGAGACCGGCTCCAGCTCCACCACCAACCGATGGCCCTGAGTGCCGTCGGGCTTGAGCATGAAGCTCTTGGCGCGCGCCGCCCGCCCCAGGTCGAACACCACCCGCAGGTCCTTGCCGTCATGCACGCCCGAGCGGACCCGCTCGATCAAACCGCGGCTCTCCACCTTGGCCGCCAACCCCGGATCCATCTTGGCACCGAGCAGGTCCACCACCACCCGATCCGGGTTGTCGAGCATGAAGACCTTGTGGGAAACGCTGCCGGACAGATCGAACACCACGCGCGTGACGGCGCCACTGACGCCAGTGCGAATGGCGTCCACGGCGACGGCGGCCGCCGCCGACAGCGCATGGGTGATCAGCAACAGAAACAGCAGGAAGCGAGCCATCCGCCGCCCGACTCCGGTTCTTAGTCTTGACGACTAGTAAGTCACAGAGCGGCGGATAAATCAAGAAAAAGCGTGATCCTATATATGGATAGACTGCATTCCTTGCACGTGATCTTAGATAACACCTAGCCGCGACAGGACTTCCTCGCCGGCCGGCGAGGCCGCGCTCAGCGCCGCCTCGCGTCCGTCGCCGACCGGCCGCAGGCGGATGATCAGGTCCGGCGGCGGCAACATGCCTTGGCCCCGGCTCGGCCATTCGATCAGCAGCACGCAAGGCTCGACCAGCAGATCCCGCAGTCCGAGGTATTCGAGCTCCTCGGGGTCGGCCAGGCGGTACAGGTCCAGGTGGTAATAGGCGCGCTCACCCAGCCGGTATGGTTCGATCAGCGTGTAGGTTGGGCTGCGCACCCGGCCCTCATGGCCGGCGGCGTGCAGCAGCGCCCGGGTCAGCGTGGTCTTGCCGGCGCCCAGATCACCTTCGAGATAGATCACCAGCCGCGGCGGCAGCGCCGCCGCCAGGCGGGCGCCCAGCGCGGCGGTGGCGTCGGCGTCGGCGAGAACGACGGTCGCTTCCCGCGTCATGCGTTGACCCGGCGACGGAGGTGAGGGAAGAGATCGGTGGCGAGCAGACCGCGCTCGCCGCCAGCCGAGGCGGCATCGTCCGCCGCCTGCGCGTGCAGCACCACACCGGCCGCCGCGGCTTCGGCCGGCGCCAACCCCTGGGCGAGCAGGCCAGCGATCACGCCGGTCAGCACATCACCCATACCGCCGCTCGCCATGCCCGGATTGCCGTAGGTGCAGACGCCGGGCACGCCGTCGCGGTCGGCGACCAAGGTGCCCGCCCCTTTCAGCACCGCCACGCCGTCGTAGCGGTCGAGCAGAGCACGAACCGCGCCGTAGCGGTCGTCCTGCACCTGGGCGCTGGCGATGCCGAGCAGGCGCGCGGCCTCGCCCGGGTGTGGGGTCAGCACCCAGTCCCGGCGGCGGCGCGGCGCCTCGGCCAGCAGTTGCAGACCGTCGGCATCGACCACTAGCGGCCCAGGGAAGGCTAACGCCCGCTCGAACAGCGCCCGCGCCCAGTCGTCCCGTCCCAGCCCCGGGCCGATCGCCAGCACGGTGGCGCGCGCCAGCAGGGGTTCGAGGTCGGCCGGACCGTCCACGCCGCGGCACATCAGCTCCGGTCGCGCCGCCAGCATGGCAGTGACATGCTCGGCGCGCGTGGCTACCGACACCAGCCCGGCGCCGACCCGGGCGGCAGCCTCGGCGGCCATGCGCGCCGCCCCGCCCATGCCGTGGTTGCCGCCGATCACCAGCACGTGCCCGAACCAGCCCTTGTGGGCGTCGCGCGCGCGCCGCGGCAGCGCCGGCGGCGCCAGCAGCCGCGCCATCGGCTGCTCCCGCGCCGGCACGGCCGCCGGCAATCCGAGATCGTCGAGATGCAGTTCCCCGACCAGCGCCGGCCCGGCGCCGGTGAACAACCCCGCCTTGTGGGCCAGGAAAGTCACGGTCAGCTCGGCGCGCACCGCACAGCCGAGCACCCGGCCGGTGGCGCCGTCGAGGCCGGAGGGAATGTCCAGTGCCAGCACCGGCCGGCCGGCGGCGTTGACGGCATTCACCGCCTGTGCCCACGCCCCTTCGATCGGCCGGTCGAGACCGGTGCCGAAGATGGCATCGACCAGCACGTCAGCCTCGCTCAGCGCCTGGGCGTCGAACGGCTCGAGCCGCCCGCCCGCCGCCAGGTAATCGTCGGCGGCCCGCCGGGCGTCGCCGCGCAGGCGCGCCATCTCGCCCAGCTGCAGCACCCGCGCCGCCAGCCCGTCGCGCAGCGCCAGACGCGCCACCACGTAGCCGTCGCCGGCGTTGTTGCCCAGCCCGCAGACCACGGCGATGGCGCCGGCCTGCGGCCAGCGCTCGCGCAACAGGCGATAGGCGGCGGCGCCAGCCCGCTCCATGAGTTTGTAGCCGTCGATGCCCAGCGTGCCGATGGCGTACGCATCCATGGCGCGCACCTGGGCCGGGGAATAGAGGTTGTGTGCCAGATCGCTCATGCCCGGCAGTATAACCGAGGGTGTAGAATGCCCGGCATGTCCCGCGCTTCCCCGGCCATGCCCTCGCCCGACGAACTCGCCGCTCTGATCAAGCGCTGGGGGCGCGAGCTTGGCTTCGCCGAGGTCGCCATCACCGGCATCGACCTGAGCGGCGAAGAGCCGTATCTGCTCTCCTGGCTGCGCCGCCAATTCCACGGCGACATGCACTACATGGCGCGGCACGGGCTGAAGCGGGCGCGGCCGGCGCAGCTGGTGCCGGGCACGCTGCGGGTGATATCGGCGCGGATGGATTACCTGAGCTACGACCCGTCGCCGGAGGAAGCCGCCGACGGCCGCAGGGCGATGATCTCGCGCTACGCGCTCGGCCGCGACTATCACAAACTGCTGCGTCAGCGCCTACAGAAGCTGGCCGAGCGCATCACTACATTGGTCGGACCGTTCGGCTACCGCGCCTTCACCGACAGCGCGCCGCTGCTGGAGCGGGCGCTGGCGCGCAATGCCGGGCTGGGCTGGATCGGCAAGAACACCATGCTGCTGAGCCGCCAGGGCGGCTCGTACTTCTTCCTCGGCGAACTGCTGACCAATCTGCCGCTACCGGTCGACGCGCCGGTCGGCGCCCACTGCGGCAGCTGTCGCGCCTGTCTGCACGCCTGCCCGACCGGCGCCATCGTCGGCCCTTACCAGCTCGACGCGCGCCGCTGCATCTCCTACCTCACCATCGAGCATTTCGGGCCGATCCCCGAGCCGTTGCGGCCGCTGATCGGCAACCGCGTGTTCGGCTGCGACGACTGTCAGGCGGTCTGCCCCTGGAACAAGTTCGCGCGACGCAGCGCCGAGCCGGACTTCCAGCCGCGCCACGGCCTGGAGCGGGCGCGGCTGGTCGAGCTGTTCAACTGGAGCGAGGAGGAGTTCCTGCGTCGCACTGAGGGTTCGGCGATCCGCCGCCTCGGCCACGAGCGCTGGCTGCGCAACATCGCGGTGGCGCTGGGCAACGGCCCGGCCGACGACGAGGCCATCGCCGCGCTACAGGCGCGCTTGGACCACCCTTCGCCGCTGGTGCGCGAGCACGTCGCCTGGGCACTGGCGCGCCTGCGCCGCGCCGGTTGATCGCGGCCGCCCTAGTCGGCCAGACCGCGCCAGGCCCGGTACTGCTCGACCAGGCCACGGGTGGAGGCGTCGTGCCGCTCCAACCCCTGGCCCTCGCGCAACGCCGGGACGAGACCTTCGGCCAGGCGCTTGCCCAGCTCCACGCCCCACTGATCGAAGGCGTTGACCTGCCAGATCACCGACTGGGTGAACACCTTGTGCTCGTACAAGGCGATCAGGGCGCCGACCAGGCGCGGCGACAGCTCGCGCAGCAGCAAGGTGTTGGTGGGGCGGTTGCCCGGGAACACGCGGTAGGGTAGCAGATAGTCGACCTCCGCGGCGGACAGCCCCTGCGCCTCCATCTGCGCGCGCGCCTCGGCGGCGGTTTGGCCGCGCATCAGCGCCTCGGTCTGCGCGAACAGGTTGGCCATGAGCTGCTCGTGATGTTGCTCGAAACGACTGGTCGGCCGCACCACGCCGATGAAGTCGGCCGGCACCGGCTGCGTACCCTGGTGCAGCGCCTGGAAGAAGGCGTGCTGGCCGACCGTGCCGGTCTGGCCCCACAGCACCGGCACGGTGGCGTAGCTGACGGGCTTGCCGTCCCGGTTCACCGACTTGCCGTTGCTCTCCATCTCCAGCTGCTGCAGGTAAGCCGGCAGCACCGACAGCCGCTCGCTGTACGGGATCACGGCGTGGGCGCCGTAGCCGAGGAAGTCGGTGTACCAGACGCCGAGCAACCCCATCAGCACCGGCATGTTGCGCTCCAGCGGCGCCTCAAGGAAGTGCTTATCCATGGCCTCGGCGCCGGCCAGCAGTTCGCGGAACACGTCCATGCCGCAGGCCAGGACGACCGGCAGCCCCACCGCCGACCACACCGAGTAGCGGCCGCCCACCCAGTCCCAGACCGAAAAGATCTGCTCGGCGGCGAAGCCGAGCTGCTCGGCCTTGGCGCGATTGCTGGTGATGGCCAGGAAATGACGGCGGAGGGCCTCCTCGCTGCCCGTGGCTTGCAGGAACCAGTCCCGGGCGGCCTGGGCGTTGAGGTTGGTTTCCAGCGTACCGAAGCTCTTGGAGGCGATGCTGAACAACGTGCGACGCGGGTCGACGCTATCCAGCGCCTGTTCGAGCTCGACGCCGTCGATATTGCTGACGAAATGCACCCTCGGCCCGTCGTGCAACGCCGCCAGCGCCTTGAGCACCAACCGCGGACCGAGATCGGAGCCGCCGATGCCGATGTGCACGATGTCGGTGATCGGCTCGCCGTCGTAGCCGCGGTAGGAACCGTCGCGCACCGCCTCGGCCAGCCGCTGCATGCGCTGCAGCTCCTGCCGCACCTGGGCGCGCACGTCCTCGCCGCCCACCAGCAGCGGCGTGCGCTCGCTGGAGCGCAGCGCGGTGTGCAGCGCCGCCCGCCGCTCGGTGTCGTTGACCAGGTCGCCGCTGAACAGCCGCTGCCGCCACTGCTCCAGGCCGCTGCTGCGCGCCAGCTCGATCAGCAGCCGGACGGTATCCTCGGTGATCAGGTTCTTCGAGTAATCGAACAGCAGACCATCGAGCTCCACCGAGAAGCGGCGAAAGCGATGAGGATCCTTCTCGAACAGCTCCCGCAGGGGTAATTCGACGACGACTCTACGGTGGGCGAGCAGCGACAGCCACGACGGGCTCTGCCTCAGGTCGGCCATTACCATCTCCGTCCATTTGCAATGGGGCGGGCGCTCAGGCACCCGCAGCCTGGCTTATTGTTGATTTTGCGGCGCTCAGCGGCCGGATCGGGGAAACCCCGGCCCGGGCGCACGGCCCGGGCTCGGCGGCGAACAAACAGAGACTATAAGGGCTCGACTGGATAAAGCGAAGGCCGCTTAGGCGACCTGCAAGGGCACTTCCTTGCGGCGATTGACGATGCGGTTGTTCTCGTCGCAGTAGATCAGCGTCGGCTGATGCTTGGCCGCCTCGGCCGCATCCATGTTCGCATAAGCGCAGATGATGATGCGATCGCCGACGCTCGCCTTATGGGCCGCCGCGCCGTTGATCGAGATGATGCCGGCGCCGGCCTCGCCGCGGATGGCGTAGGTGGTGAAGCGCTCGCCGTTGGCGACGTTGTAGATCTGGATCTGCTCGTGCTCGAGAATGCCAGCCGCGTCCATGAGATCGCCATCGATGGCGCACGATCCTTCGTAATCCAGCTCGGTGTGAGTAACGCGGGCCTGGTGCAGTTTGCACTTCAGCATGATCAGCTGCATGTTCGGTTCACCGTTGCTGTTGTGTGCCTACGGTCGGCGCGCCGGTCGCGTCCGCAACCCTGAAGCGGCCGTCAGTTGCGCAAGGCGAAGCATTATCGCCGTTTACTTGGGGGGGTTCAACGATACTTCCCGATTATCGAGAAGCCGCGCACGCCCCAGCCATGCCGCCGCGAGGATCACCAGCTCGCGATCGCTTTCGGTCGGTTCGGCCAGATCGGCTTGGCGACGGATCGTCACGTAGTCGGTGCGCATGCCGCCGGCGTCCAGCGCCTGTCGCGTCCAGGCCTCCACCTCGGCCACGGCGGCACCGCTCCGCAGCCGCTGCTCGGCCGCCTCCAGAGTGCGCGCCAGCAACGGCGCCAGCGCCCGCTCCTCGGGGGTCAGGTAGCCGTTGCGGGAGCTCATGGCCAGGCCATCGGCCTCGCGCACGGTGTCCACCGGCAGGATGCGCACCGGGAAATCCAGATCGCGCACCATGCGCTCGATCACCTTGACCTGCTGGTAGTCCTTCTTGCCGAAAGCGGCCACGTCCGGCTGCACGATGTTGAACAGCTTGCTCACCACCGTGGCCACACCGGCGAAATGGCCCGGGCGGGAGAGACCGCAGGCCACGTCGGTGATTTCCGTCACTTCCACGCGCGTGCGCAGCCGCGGACCATCCGGGTACATCTCCGCCACCGACGGCACGAACACCGCGTCCACACCAAGCGGCGCCAGCTGCGCCAGATCCGCTTCCAAAGTGCGCGGGTAGCCGTCGTAGTCCTCGTTGGCGCCGAACTGGGTCGGATTGACGAAGATGCTGACCACGATCCGGTCCACTTCCGGCCGCAGGCGCTCCACCAGGGTCAAGTGGCCCCGATGCAGATTACCCATGGTCGGGACCAGCCCGATACGCGCTCCCTGCCCGCGCCAGGCAGCTACTCGAGAGCGGAGATCGGCAATGCGGTGTACGGTTTCCATAAGCTCAGCTTCGTGCTCCAGCTGCGGATGGGCCTAGCGGCGCCGGCCGGCGCCTCACAGCCCGATGGGCGTGGGATTGAAATAGTGACGACCGCTCGAAACCGAGCGGATGCGATCGAGCAACATGGCGTAATCCCGCTCGCTATCGACCGGATTGATATCCCGGGTGTTGACGATGAGCAACGGCGAGCGGTCGTAGTGATAGAAGAACTTGATATAGGCCTCGCTCAGGCGCTCCAGATACTCGGCGGTGATGTTCTGCTCGTAGGGGATACCGCGCTGGGCGATGCGCTTGAGCAGCACGTCCACCGGCGCCTGCAGATAGATCACCAGGTCCGGCTCCGGCACCTCCAGCGCCAGCTCCCGGAAGATCCGGTCATACAGCGCGAACTCGTGCTCGTCCAGATTGAGCGCGGCGAACACCCGGTCCTTGTCGAACAGATAGTCGGCCACCAGCCGGGGACGGAACAGATCGGCCTGGCGCAGCGCCCGCAGCTGCTCGGCGCGCTGCATCAGGAAGTAGAGCTGGGCGGGGAAGGCACCGGCGCGGGGATCCTGATAGAAGCGCTCCAGGAACGGGTTCTGCTCCGCTTTCTCCAGCAGCAGATCGGCACCGAAGGCCTGCGCCAAGCGCCGGGCAAGACTGGTCTTGCCGACGCCGATCGGCCCCTCCACCACGATGTGCCGAAATTCCCGCTGCCCCATGTCGCCTCAGTCCTGCGCGCCGGCCCCCGCCGGGGCGATACGTACCAGCCCGGACGCCGGAAAACGCCGAGCCAGCTCGCTGACCCGCCCGTGCCCGGGCACCCAAAGATCGGGCCCGATTTCGGCCAGAGGATACAGGACGAAATTTCGCTCGTGGAGACCGGGATGAGGCACGGTCAGGCTCGGCAAATTCAGCACTTGCTCGCCCCACAGCAGTAGGTCGAGGTCGAGCGTGCGCGGCCCCCACCGCCGCAGCCGCACCCGCCCATGCGCTGCCTCGATGGCTTGCAGCGCCGCCAGGAACGGCAGCGGCTCCATGGAGGTGCGCAGCAGCGCCGCGGCATTGACGTAATCGGGCTGGTCCTGCGGCCCCATCGGCGGGTTGCGGTACAGCGACGAGGCGGCGCACAGCTCGGTGTCAGGCAGCTCGGCCAGCCGCCGCAGCCCCTCGGTCACCTGCCACACCGGGTCGTCCAGGTTGCTGCCCAGCCCCACGGCCACCAGCGTGGCATCCGCCCGCATGCCCGCGCTCATTGGTCGCCGGCCGCTTTCTTGCGCCGCCGCCGGCGCCGCCGCCGAGGCGCTTCGGCCGCCTCGGCCGTCGCCAGCGCCTGACGCTGCTCGTCGCTCCCGTCCACGAACTGCCGCCACCAATCGGCCAGTTCCGCCGGCACCTCGCCGACCTCGGCGCGCAACAGCATGAAGTCGTAGGCGGCGCGGAAGCGCGGATGGGTGACCAGGCGCTGCGCCCGCTTACCCTGACGGCGCTCGAAGCGCGGCTGCAGGCTCCAGATCTCCCGCATGGGGATGCTGAAGCGCTTAGGGATGCCGACCCGTTCGAGCTGCTCCTGCAGCACCGCCTGCGCCGCCTCCTGCAGGGCCAGGTACTCCTCCATCCCCTCGGCCATGCGGGCCTTGGCCGCCTCCTGCACCGCCGGCCACAGCAGCGCGGCGAACAGGAAGGTGGGCGTTACCGGCTTGCCCTCGGCGATGCGCTGATCGGTATTCTGCAAGGCTCGGGAGATGAACTGCACGCCGATGCCGAACTCGTCGCGCTCGAGCGCCGCCTCCACCGCCGGGAACAGCTGGCCGAACAGCCGGTAGTGGCGCAAGGCCTCGAAGGTCTCCTGCGCCTTGCCGGCCATCAGCAGCTTGAGGCACTCCTCGAACAGCCGAGCCGAGGGAATCTGCGCCAGCAGCGGGGCCATCTCCGGAATGAGCGCGGCGGTGCGCTCCTCGATCCGAAAACCGAGCTTCACGGCAAAGCGGACCGCCCGCAGCATCCGCACCGGATCCTCGCGGTAGCGCACCGCCGGATCGCCGATCAGGCGAACCACGCCTTGCTCCAGGTCGGCCATGCCGCCGGCGTGGTCGACCACGGTGAAATCGGCAATGTTGTAATATAAGGAGTTGATCGTGAAGTCGCGCCGCAGCGCGTCCTCGGCCAGCGTGCCGTACACGTTGTCGCGCACGATCAGGCCGTCCTCGTCGACCACCCGCTCTTCGCCGTCCTCGGCCGGGTCGTGCAGCGCGCGGAACGTGGCGACCTCGATGATCTCCGATCCGAAATGCACATGGGCAAGGCGGAAGCGCCGGCCGATCAGCCGGCAGTTGCGGAACAGCTCGCGCACCGCCTCGGGGCGGGCGTTGGTGGCAATGTCGAAATCCTTCGGCTCCCGACCCAGCGACAGATCGCGGACGCCGCCGCCTACCAGATACGCTTCATACCCCGCCCCCCGCAAGCGATACAGCACTTTCAATGCGTTATCGCTGATATTGGCCCGCGAGATCCGATGCTGGGAGCGGGGGATGATCAGGGGGCGGACAGTGGTGTCTTGGTCGTGCGTCACTACGGCTCTATTAGCACTTGAGCTAATGAAAAGAGCGCGTATAATAGCACCGCCGACAGCGCAGTGCAGATCTGGCTAACACCAAATCATCCGCGTTCGTCAGGAACAACCTCCGCTCCCATCGTCTAGCGGTCTAGGACGCTGCCCTCTCAAGGCAGAAACCCGGGTTCGATTCCCGGTGGGAGCGCCAACTTCCTCCAGCCCGACCGGGCACCGCATGCAGCACACCGACCCCGTTGAACGCGCCGGCCTGCTGCGCCGCTTGGCGGCGATCGTCTACGACTCGCTGCCGCTGTTCGCGCTGCTCATGCTCGCGGCGCTCCCGTGGCTGGCGGTATTCGGCGACACCCCCGCTTCCGAACATCCCCTGTACCGGCTTTACCAGCTATACCTGCTGGCGGCGACATTCGCCTTCTTCGGCTATTTCTGGACCAAGGCCGGCCAGACCGTGGGCATGCGCGCCTGGCGGCTGAGGTTGCGCGGCCGCGACGGCGGCGCGCCGAGCCTGCGCCAAGCGGCGCTGCGTTTGGCCATTGCTCTGGCCTTCTGGCTGCCGACCGCCCTGTCCGCCCATCTGCTGCTCGACCGCGACGGCGACCACGGCCTGCTGGCCGCGCTGCTGTGGATTCCGGTCGCCCTGAATTACCTGCGCTCGGCGGTGGCCCGCGATCGGCTCACCTGGCACGACCGCTGGTCCGGCACCGAGCTAATCGTCGAGCCGAAGCACTCTGCCAAAGCCTGAGAGCACAGGCTTTCAGCGTACGCGGCCGATGCCGATCGCACCGGCGGCCATGAACACCGCGGTCGGCAGCAGGGCGCTCAGGCTCGGCGGCAAACCGTAGACCAGCGCCGCGTGGTTGAGCAGGCGGTTGACGAGGAAGAACGCTAAACCGATCACCACCCCCAGGAATATCCGCTGGCCGGTGTTGGCCGAGCGCACCGCGCCGAACACCAACGGCACGGTCAGCAGCAGCATGGTGACGGTCGCCAACGGCGTCGCCACCTTGATCCAGAACGCCAACCGATAGCGATCGCTTTCCAGGCCGTTGCGCTCCAGGTATTGGACGTAGCGCCACAGACCGGCCGCCGCCAGACCTTCCGGCTCCACCACCACCACATCCAGCACCTGCGGCTGCAGCTCCGAGCGCCAGGCCAGCTCCGGCAGACGCTCGACCGCCACACCAGACTCGCCGATCCGGGTCACGATCACCTCCCGCAGCAGCCAGCCGCCGTCGACGTACTGCGCTCGCTCGGCGGCGATGATGCGCTCCACCCGGGCATCGTCGGCGATATCGTAGATGCGCACGCCTTGCAGCTGGCTGTTGCTCGGCGCGCTCTGCACCTGCACGAAGCGCTTGCCATCGCGCGCCCAGAAGCCGCCGCTGCGGCCGCTCGCGGCGATCTGGCCCTGGCTACGCTCGGCCTCCAGCTGCTGCGCCCAGCGCTGGGTCGGCGGCACCACCCACTCGCCCATGGCGAACGCCAGGAACCCCAGCAGCAGCCCGGCGGCCATCACCGCCCGCGCAACCCCCAGCACCGACACGCCGGCCGCGCGGATGGCGGTCAACTCGTTGCGCGCCGCCAGTCCGCCGAGCCCCATCAGGCTGCCGATCAGGGTGGCCATGGGGAACACCTCGTAGGCGAACGCCGGCGACCGCAGCAGCACCATCAATAGCGCAGTGCTGACGGTGAGGCCGTCGCGGCCGATATGGTCGATGTCGTCGATGAAGCTGAATACCAGCTCCAGCGACACCAGGATCAGCAGAGTCACCAAGGTGCCGCCGATCACCGCCCCCATCAGATAGCGCGCGATCCGCGTCATGCGGCCTCTCCTTCACGCCGGCGCCGCGGCGACAGGCCGAACCGCCGCACCAGCCAGACCGCGCCGGTCACGGCGACTATCGCGTGCACCCACCACGGCCCGAGCCAGACCGGCAGCAGCCCGTCGCCGACCCAGTCACAGGCCAGGGTCAGGAAATTGGTGTACAGCGCGAACACCACCACCGCCACCAGCAGCTTGCCGTAGCGGCCCTCGCGCGGGTCGGACTTGGTCAGCGGCACGACGACGAAGGTCAGCAGCAGCGTCATCAGCGGGGTCGACAGCCGCCACTGGATCTCCGCCCAGTCCTGGGCCGTACCCGAGGCCAGCAAGGCCGTCAGCGGCCAGCCCTTGCGCCGCCCCAGGCTGGTCGCCTCTCGCGGCGCCGCCACGCGGATGCCGTGCTCCTGGAACTCGATCATGCGCCAGGCGCCCGACCCCGGCACGCCCTCGACGCGATAGCCGTCCTCCAGCACCAGGAAGCGCTCGCCGGTATTGGGATCGCGCTCCTGGCGCGCGCCCTGGGCACTGATCAGCACCAGCCGGTCACCGCTCATGCCCTGGGCGAAGATGTTCTGCAGTCGCTGATCGGCGCCGACACCCTCGATGTACACCACCCCCTCGGCCCGCCGCGAGGTCAGGAACCGCCCCGGCCGCAGCGCCTCCAGCTCCAGGGTCTGCTGGGCGCGCACCCGCATTTCGCTGACCTGGCGCTGCGCCCACGGGCCCGTGGTCAGCGACAGCGTGGCCGTCGCCAGCACCGCCGGCACCGCCAGCAGCAGCAAGGCCCTATAAATCTCGCGTGGCCCGACGCCGCAGGCGAAGAAGGCGGCCATCTCACTGTCGCGGTACAGGCGGCCGAGCGCTAGCACGATGCCGAGGAACAGGCTGGCCGGCAGCACCACGTGCAGGTTGGCGAGCATGGCCAGCCCCAGCAGCGCGAAGATGTCGCCGGCCGGCACCTCGCCGCCGGCGGCCTCGCCGAGCAGGCGCGCCAGCCGGTTGGTGACCAGCACGGCCAGCAGCACCAGCGTGACGCCAAGCCAAGCGGTACCGGCCTCGCGGACCAGGTAGCGGCTGAAAACGGAAGGTTTCATCGATCGAGGAGTTCCGGGAACGATGCTGCCGACAGCGCCGAATTTTGCCTTACACTAGGCCATCCGCGCCTCCCGCCGGGGATGTCGCGCCTCCATCTAGACATGCCAACGGCCCATGTCGCGGGCCGTCCCGCATCGAATTGAGCCAAAGCCTGAGGAGTTGTCCATGGAATACTCGGTCAAGAGCGGCAATCCAGAAAAACAACGCTCGTCCTGCGTGGTGGTCGGCGTCTTCGAGTCGCGCCGACTGTCCGCTGCCGCCGCCGCCCTGGACCAAGCCAGCGACGGCTTCATTTCGGGCATCCTCCGGCGCGGCGACCTGGACGGCTCGGCCGGCCAGGCGCTGTTGCTCAGCCACGTGCCGAATTTGCCTTGCGACCGGGTGCTGCTGATCGGTTGCGGCAAGGAGCGCGAATTCGATGAGCGCGCCTACCGCCGCGCCGCCTCGACCATGGCGGCCAAGCTCGGCGAGTGCGGGGCGACCGAGGCAGTCTGTTATCTCAGCGACCTCAGCGTCAAGGGACGCGATACCGCCTGGCAGGTGCGCGAAGGCATTCTGGCCGTCGCCGCGGCGACGTACCGCTTCGATCAGCTCAAGAGCAAGAAGGACGACAAGCGCCGTCCGCTCAAGCGCGTGACCTTCAACGTGGCCGCGCGCCAGGAGCTGGCCGCCGCCGAGGAGGCCGTGCGGGTGGCCAAGGCCTTGGTCGCCGGCGTGAACCTGGCCAAGGATCTGGGCAATCTCCCGGGCAACATCTGCACCCCGACCTACCTCGCCGAGCAGGGCCTGCAGCTGGCCCAGCAGTTCGAGCGCATCTCCGCCGAGGTGCTCGGCCGGCCCGAGATGGAGCAGCTGGGCATGGGCGCGCTGCTGTCGGTGGCGCGCGGCAGCCGCCAGGAGCCGAAGCTGATCGTGCTCAAGTACCAGGGCGCGGACGCCGAGCAGCGGCCGATCGTGCTGGTCGGCAAGGGCATCACCTTCGACAGCGGCGGCATCTCCATCAAGCCCGCGGCGGCCATGGACGAGATGAAGTTCGACATGTGCGGCGCCGCCAGCGTGCTGGGCACGCTGCGCGCCTGCGCCGAGCTCTCGCTGCCGCTGAACGTGATCGGCGTGATCCCCAGCTGCGAGAACATGCCGGACGGCGCCGCCAACAAGCCCGGTGACATCGTCACCAGCATGTCCGGCCAGACCATCGAGATTCTCAACACCGACGCCGAGGGCCGGCTGATCCTGTGCGACGCGCTGACCTACAGCGAGCGTTTCCAGCCGCAGGCGGTGATCGACATCGCCACCCTCACCGGCGCCTGCGTGGTGGCGCTCGGCCACGTCGTGCATGGCCTGCTGGGCAACAATCCGCAGCTGGTCAACGAGCTGCTGGCGGCCGGCCGCGCCAGCGGCGACCGCGCCTGGGAGCTGCCGCTGCTGGAGGACTACCAGGAAGCGCTCAACAGCAATTTCGCCGACATGGCCAACGTCGGCGACCGCTCGGCCGGCGCCATCACCGCCGCCTGCTTCCTGAGCCGCTTCACCGGCAAGTTCCGCTGGGCGCACCTCGACATCGCCGGCACCGCCTGGAAGAGCGGCAAGGACAAGGGCGCGACCGGACGGCCTGTGCCGCTGCTGACCCAATTCCTGCTCGAGCGGGCTGCCAAGGCCTAAGGTGGAGCGGATAGACTTCTATATCTTGGCCGCGCCGGATCTACAGGCGGGCGCGCTATTCGCGTGCCGGCTGGCCGACAAGGCTTTCGGGCAAGGGCTGCGGATCTACGTGCGGGTGCGCGATCGGCAGCAGGCGCTGCAGCTCGACGAGCTGCTCTGGACGTTCCGCCAGGGCAGCTTCCTGCCGCACGCCCTCGCCGAGCGCGCCCCGGACGAGCCGATCGTGCTCGGCGAGCAGCCGCCGGCGGAGCCGCAGCACGACCTGATCATCAACCTAGCCACCGACCCGCCGGCGCATTGGCAGAACTACCGGCGCCTGGCGGAAGTGGTGGTGCAGGCGCCGGCCGAGCTGGAGCAGGCGCGCGCGCGCTTTCGCCTGTACCGGGATCACGGGCATGCGCCCAACTACCACAAGCTGGAGCGGGAGTCGTGAGCGAACCCAAGGCACCGTCGCCCGAAGAGGAACCGCTGTACACCGACGAGCGCGGCATTCCCATGCTGTTCGACGTGGTGGTGCCCGGCGACTATCTGAAGGCCGCCGGCGTCATTCTCAACGCCGCCAAGAACACCGCCGCCGAGGCCTGCGCGGCGGCCGGCGGCGACGAGGCGGCACACCTGCGCGAGCGTGTCGAGGCGGCGATCGCCGCGGCCCTGCCAGCGGCCTGCGAACAGGCCGCCGCGGTGCTCGCCGAAGCCCTGCGGGCCGAGATCCGCAAGGCGTTAGCGACTGACGCCGCCCCGAATCAACCAACCGAACCGACTCCGTAACGGCTGGGCTAGAATCTTTCGTTTACCCGCCTTATTCCCACAGGAACCGATGGACAAGACCTACGACCCCCACGCGATCGAGCAGCGGATCTACCAGAACTGGGAAAGCCGGGGCTACTTCGCCCCCAGCGGCCAGGGCAGCCCCTACTGCATCATGATCCCGCCGCCGAACGTCACGGGCACGCTGCACATGGGCCACGCCTTCCAGGACACGGTGATGGACGTGCTCACGCGCTATCACCGCATGCGCGGCGACAACACGCTCTGGCAGCCGGGCACCGACCACGCCGGCATCGCCACCCAGATGGTGGTGGAACGGCAGCTCAACCTGCAGGGCAAGACCCGCCACGACCTGGGGCGCGAGGCCTTCATTGAGAAGGTGTGGGAGTGGAAGGAGCAGTCCGGCGGCACCATCACCCGCCAGCTGCGGCGCATGGGCGCTTCGGTCGACTGGTCGCGCGAGCGCTTCACCATGGACGAGGGGCTGTCCAACGCGGTGAGGGAAGTGTTCGTGCGCCTGTACGAGGACGGCCTGATCTACCGCGGCAAGCGCCTGGTGAACTGGGACCCGGTGCTGCATACCGCCGTGTCCGACCTCGAAGTGATCAGCACCGAGGAGAAGGGCCATCTCTGGCAGCTGCGCTATCCGCTCGCCGACGGCAGCGGTCATCTGGTGGTGGCCACCACCCGACCCGAGACCATGCTCGGCGACACGGCGGTGGCGGTGCATCCGGAGGATGAGCGCTACCGGCACCTGATCGGCAAGACGGTGAAGCTGCCGCTCACCGACCGCGAGATCCCGATCATCGCCGACGACTATGTCGACCCGGAATTCGGCACCGGCTGCGTGAAGATCACCCCGGCGCACGACTTCAACGACTACGCCGTCGGGCAGCGTCACAACCTACCGCTGATCAACATCTTCACCGTCGACGCCAAGATCAACGACAACGGCCCGGCCGCCTACCGCGGGTTGGACCGCTACGAGGCGCGCAAGCGCATCGTCGCCGACTTGGAGGCCCTGGGCCTGCTGGAAGGCGTCAAGGACCACACGCTGATGGTGCCGCGCGGCGATCGCACCAACGCCGTGATCGAGCCCTACCTCACCGACCAGTGGTTCGTGGACCTCACGCGCGACGTGCAGCCCGACGGCCGGCCCGGCGGCCGCAAGCTCATCACCGAGCCGTCGATCCAGTGCGTGAAGGACGGCCGCATCAAGTTCATTCCCGAGAACTGGGACAAGACCTACTTCAACTGGCTCAACGACATCCAGGACTGGTGCATCAGCCGCCAGATCTGGTGGGGCCACCGCATCCCGGCCTGGTACGACGAGGACGGCAACGTCTACGTCGGCCGCTCGGAAGCCGAGGTGCGCGCCAAGCACGGGCTGGGCGACAAGCCGCTGCGCCAGGACGAGGACGTGCTCGACACCTGGTTCTCCTCGGCGCTGTGGCCGTTCTCCACGCTCGGCTGGCCCGAGCAGACCGAGGCGCTCAAGACCTTCTATCCCACCAGCGTGCTGGTGACCGGCTTCGACATCATCTTCTTCTGGGTCGCCCGGATGGTGATGATGGGCATGTACATCATGAAGGACGTGCCGTTCCGCGAGGTCTACGTGCACGGCCTGGTGCGCGACCACGAAGGCCAGAAGATGTCCAAGTCCAAGGGCAACGTGCTCGACCCGCTGGACATCATCGACGGCATCGACCTCGAGAAGCTGGTGCAGAAGCGCACCACCGGCCTGATGCGGCCGCAGGACGCGCCCAAGATCGAGAAGGCGACCCGCAAGCAGTTCCCCGAGGGCATCCGCAGCTACGGCACCGACGCGCTGCGCTTCACCTTCGCTTCGCTCGCCACCACCGGCCGCGACATCATCTTCGACATGGGCCGGGTCGAGGGCTACCGCAACTTCTGCAACAAGCTCTGGAACGCGGCCCGCTACGTGCTGATGAACACCGAAGGCCACGACACCGGCGTCGACGGCGGCGAGGTCAAGCTCTCGGTCGCCGACCGCTGGATCGTCTCCCGCTTGCAGCACGCCGAAGCCGCGGTGGCCGAGGCGATCGACGGCTACCGTCTGGACCAGGCGGCGCAAGCCATCTACGAGTTCATCTGGAACGAGTACTGCGACTGGTACCTGGAGCTGTCCAAGCCGGTCCTCAACAGCTCGCAGGATCCGGCCGAGCTGCGCGGCACCCGCCGTACCCTGGTGCGGGTGCTGGAGGCGGTGCTGCGCCTGACGCATCCGTTCATGCCCTTCATCACCGAGGAGATCTGGCAGCGGGTCGCGCCGCTGGCCGGGGTCCAGGGCGAGACCATCATGCGCCAGCCCTATCCGCGGCCGGAGCAGGGCAAGTACGACGCGGAGGCCGAGGCCGAGATCGCCTGGCTGCAGGCATTCCTGCTCGGCATCCGCCGCATCCGCGGCGAGATGAACATCGCTCCCGGCAAGCCGCTGCCGATCGTGCTGCAGAACGGCTCGGCCCAGGATCGGGCGCGGCTGGAGCAGATGCGCGGCTTCATCGAGTTCCTCGGCCGGCCGGAGTCGATCCGCTGGCTGGAGGCCGGCGAGGAAGCGCCGGAGGCCGCCATCGCCCTGGTCGGGGAGATGAAGCTGCTGGTGCCCATGGCCGGGCTGATCGACAAGAACGCCGAGCTGGCGCGGCTGGACAAGGAGCGCGGCCGCAAGCGTCAGGAGATCGAGCGGGTCGCGGCCAAGCTGGCCAATCCCAGCTTCGCTGAGAACGCGCCGGCCCAGATCGTGCAGAAGGAACGCGACCGTCTGGCCGAGCTCCAGAGCGCCCTGCAGGCGCTGGACGAGCAGTACGAGCGGATCAGCCGGCTCTGATCCGTCGCGGGGCGCCGGCGGACAAAGTCCTGCGCCCCTGCCCGACGGCCCGGCGCCGCTCAGGCGGCGCCGGCGGCGCGCAACACCATGCGCACGATCAGCACCAGCACCAGAATGAAGACGACGGTGAAAACCACCCCGCCGATGATGTAGGCAGCCGGGTTGCCGTGCGTGAAGTCACGCTGCCGCACTTCCTCGCTCTGCACCCCGAACGCCCCGCCGAGCACGCTCTTGACGATCTGCCAGAACGTCGGCCGCTCACGCCGGTCGCTGCTCACGCCCACCTCCCCTCGCCTCCCGCGTTCGTTGTTCCGTTGCCGCCATGATCGACTCGGATGCTTCGCGCGTTCGCCCACCCCCTGATGGGGAGGGGGAACGAAAATCCGCGATGCCCATACGTTAGCGCCCCCGTGAGGAGACGGGAACCGGAAGAACCCGCCCCCTGGGGAAGCCCGCCGTTAGGCCGCCGGCGCGCCGCCGTCGCGCGCGAGATCGCACCGTCCCTTGGCCTCGTCGACCAGCGCCAGCACCGCGCCGCCGGCCACGAACAGGATGATCAGCGACAGCATCGAGTAGCGCTCGCTGCCGAACGCCAGGCCGAACCAGCCGAACAGCAGCGGCCCGATCAGCGCCGCCGAGCGGCCGATCAGGTTGTAGAAGCCGAAGAACTCGCCTGCTTCGGCCGGCGGAATCAGCCGCGCGTAGAACGACCGACTCAGCGACTGCACCCCGCCCTGCACCAGCCCCACCAGCACGGCGATCACGTAGAACTCCACCGGCGCCTGCACCTGCGTTCCCCAGAGACAGATCGCCGCGTAGACCACCAGCGCCAGATAGATGCCGCGCTTGGGTCCGATGCGCTCGCCCATCTTGCCGTAGGCGATCGCCGCTGGAAAACCGATGAACTGCACCAGCAGCAGCGCCAGGATCAAGTGCTTGGTCTCGAAACCCAGCGACTTACCGTAGGCCACCGCCATGACGACCACGGTGTCCACGCCATCGATGTACAGCCAGTAAGCGATCAGGAACAGCGCCACCATGCGCAACCCGCGGAGGCGGCGCAGCGTGCCCGCCACCGCGCGGAAGCCGTCCGGCAGCACCGCCCAGCTCAAGCGCTGGGATTGCCCCGGCTCCGGCACGAACAGCAGCAACGGCAGCGCGAACACGAGCCACCATACCGCCACCGCGACGAAGGCGAAGCGCGCGGCGCTGGCGGCGTCGGCGAAGCCGAAGCTGGCCGGGCTGAGCGCGGCGAACACGCACCCGGCGTACATCAGCCCCCCGCCCAGATAGCCCAGGCCGAAGCCCAGCCCCGAGACGAAGTGCCAGCGCTCCTCGCGCGCCACCGACACCAGCAAGGCGTCATAGAACACATTGGCTCCCAGCCAGGCCACGTACGACAGCGCGTACAGCGTCGCCGCCGCCAGCCAGTCACCAGCCTCGACCCAGTACAAGGCGCCGGTGGCGATCAACCCGATCACCATCAGCGCCGTCAGGAAACGACGCTTGGCGCCACTGCGGTCGGCGATCGCGCCGAGCACGGGCGCCGACAAGGCCACCACCAGGCTCGCCACCGAGTTGGCGATCCCCAGCCGGCTATTGATCACCGCCGGCTCGGCGCCCTGGTGCCAGAAGTCGTGGAACAGGATCGGGAAGAACCCGGCCAGGACCACCGTGGCGTACGCCGAGTTGGCCCAGTCGTACATGGCCCAGGCCCAGACCCGGCGCCGTTCGGAGGATAGCTGTTGGGTCACGTCCCCCCTCCCCACCTGCCCCTCATCCGAAGGTATATACTGATGTCGGTTGTCACCATTTTTGGATTACTTTAATAATTCAAACAACATGGAAGCCTACGGAACATGGAAGCCGCTTTTAGGAGGGTGGGGAGTCCGCGTTCTATGAAAATCAATAAGAAGACCACGCTATTCGGGTTGTTGTTATTGCTATTCCCTCTGGCCGCCTTGTCGGCCGGCACCACGCCCCGCTCCGCCTACCTCGAGTATCACGTCGCCCTCAAGTCGGGGCTGTCGGTGGACGCCATCTGGCCCTACTCGACCAAGGCCGCCAAGGAAGAGTTCGAGCGCACCTTCCCCGAGGAATTCCGCGGCCGCGCGTTCTACCTGATGAAGGCGGCCGCGCCGCACGAGGTGCGGATCACTCAGGAAACCATCGACGGCGACAAGGCCACCCTGATACTGGTTCCCACCGAAAGCCACCTGCGGGTCACCGGCACCGCCACGCTCAAGCGCGAAGACGGACTGTGGAAAGTCGAACGCGTTATCTGGCAAGGCGAATGAACGGCGCCTAGACATGATCGTCGGGCGGCTGCGACCGTCCGACGATGGTGCGCGCCAGCACCAGGGCATCCTCACGCCCACCCACGGCCGGATAGTAGCCCTTGCGCCGTCCGATCTCGCGGAACGACAGCGAGCGGTACAAGCGCAAGGCGGGCGTATTGGAAGGCCGCACCTCGAGGAACATCTCGCCAGCGCCGAGCCGTTCGGCCTGCTCCAGCACGAAACAGAGCAACCGGCGGCCGAGCCCCATGCCCTGCCACTCGGGGGCGACGCAGAGATTGAGCAGATGCGCCTCGCCGGCACCGTAGGACATCACCGCATAACCGCACAGCTCGTACTTCGACTCACACACCCAGCAGCCGTAGCCGACCCGTAGGCAGTCCAGGAAGATGCCGCGGGTCCACGGGAACGGATAAGCGCGCTCCTCCACGGCCATGACCGCATCGATATCGGCGTCATGCATGGGGCGGATCGAAACGGCGGCGGCGTCCGGTACGGCGCTCATGGCGACAACGGCCCTTCCTCGGTTGCAGCGGCTCCTTCGGCCACTCTAGCTTGCCAGCAGCGAGCGCGCCAGTTTCAGATCCTGCCAAGCCTTGGCCTTCTCCAAGGGCGAGCGCAGCAGATAAGCCGGATGGTAGGTCACCACCAGCGGCACCCGGCGCGGCCCGAAGCGATGGACCACGCCCCGGAGCTTGCCGATCGGCGCGTCGGTCTCGAGCAGATTCTGCGCGGCGATGCGGCCCACCGCCAAGATGAGTTCCGGCTGCACCAATTCCAACTGCCGCTCCAGGAACCCCGCGCAGGCGGCGACCTCCGGCGGCTGCGGATCACGGTTGTTGGGCGGGCGGCACTTGAGGATGTTGGCGATGTACACCTGCTCGCGCGGGTAACCCATCGCGAACAGCATGGCGTTGAGCAACTGGCCGGCGCGGCCGACGAAGGGCTCGCCCTGACGGTCCTCGTCGGCGCCGGGGGCCTCGCCGATCACCATCAGGCGCGCTTGGCGGTTGCCGACGCCGAACACGGTCTGGGCGCGCGTCTCGCACAGGCCGCAGGCGCGACAGGCGGCGACCGCGGCCTTGAGTTCGTCCCAGTCCAGAGGCGGCGCGGGCGTTGCCGGGGGCTCCGCAGCCGCCGGCAAGGCGACCGGCGGCGCTACCACCGGCTCCTCCGGTGCCGCGACCCGCGCCTCGAACTGAAGCGCCGGGGCTGGAACCGGAGCCTCCGGAGCGGCGATCGACGGCTGCGGAGCGGCTGCCGCGGGAGCTACCGCGGCCTGCCGCGGCAGCCAGAGGTCGATGCCCATCCGCTCGAGATAGAGCCGTCGCCGCGCCGCATCGACCGTCATCGTCCACCTCTAGTGGCCGCCACCCGCGTCCCGCGCTAGACCGGGCTGACCTGCGGATGGGCGCGCTCGGTGCTCTGCCAGAGCTTGTTGACGGCGTTGACGTAGGCCTTGGCCGAGGCGATCACGATGTCGGTATCGGAGCCCTGACCGTTGACGATCCGCCCGCCCTTGTCGAGCCGCACCGTGACCTCGCCCTGGGCGTCGGTGCCGGTGGTGATGTTGCTGACCGAGTACAGCACCAGCTGCGCGTCGGTGGCCACCAGCGATTCGATGGCCTTGAACGACGCGTCCACCGGGCCGCTGCCCTCGGCCACCGCCTCGCGCTCCTCGCCGTCGATCGACAGCACCACCCGCGCCTTCGGCACCTCGCCGGTCTGCGAGCAGACGCTGAGGAACACCAGCTTGGCGCGCTCGTTCTCCAGCGCCAGGTTGGCCTCGGTCACCAGCGCCTGCAGATCCTCGTCGAAGATCTCCGACTTCTTGTCGGCCAAATCCTTGAAGCGCAGGAATGCCTCGTTGAGCTGCTCCTCGGACTCGAAAGTCACGCCCAGCTCCTGCAGGCGGGCGCGGAACGCCGCCCGGCCGGACAGCTTACCGAGCACCATGCGGTTGGTGTTCCAGCCCACGTCCTCGGCGCGCATGATCTCGTAAGTCTCGCGGTGCTTGAGCACGCCGTCCTGATGGATGCCGGACTCGTGGGCGAAGGCGTTGGCGCCGACGATGGCCTTGTTCGGCTGCACCGGGAAGCCGGTGATGTTCGACACCAGCCTGGACACCGGCACGATCTCGCGGGTGTTGATGTCGGTGTCGCAGGGGAAGACGTCGCGGCGGGTGCGCACCGCCATCACGATCTCCTCCAGCGAGGCGTTGCCGGCGCGCTCGCCCAGGCCGTTGATGGTGCACTCCACCTGCCGCGCGCCAGCCAGTACCGCCGCCAGCGAGTTGGCGACCGCCAGGCCGAGGTCGTTATGGCAGTGCACCGAGAACACCGCCTTGTCGGAGTTCGGTACCCGCTCGCGCAGACTGCGGATCAGCGCGGCGAACTGCTCCGGCACGTTGTAGCCGACCGTGTCGGGAATGTTCACCGTGGTGGCGCCGGCGTCGATCACCGCCTCGATCACCCGGCAGAGGAAATCCGGCTCGGAGCGGCCGGCGTCCTCCGGCGAGAACTCGACGTCGTCGCAGAACTGACGCGCGAACTTCACCGCCGCCACCGCGTGCTCCAGCACCTGCTCCGGCTCCATCTGCAGCTTCATCTTCATGTGGATCGGCGAGGTGGCGAGGAAGGTGTGGATGCGCGCCGCCCGCGCGTCCTTCAGCGCCTCGGCGGCGCGGCGGATGTCAGCCTCGCGCGCCCGGGCCAGGCCGCAGATGCGCGCCTCGGTGACGGCGCGCGCCACCGCCTGCACGGCCTCGAAATCGCCGTTGCTGGCCGCCGGGAAGCCCGCTTCGATCACGTCCACCCGCAACCGCTCCAGGGCCTTGGCGATACGGACCTTCTCCTCCTTGGTCATGGAGGCGCCCGGGCTCTGCTCGCCGTCGCGCAGCGTGGTATCGAAGATGATCAGCTTGTCTTTGTTGCTCATGTCACGGGCTCCAGGATCCCGCCGGATGGGGCCAGCCAAGGCCAGCCATCCGGCTCGCTCGGTACGTTACGGCGTCTCGCCATCGATCCGCTGCAGCCGGCGCCGGCGGCGCTGCAGCACCGTCAACACCGGTCCGGACAGCATATAGACCAGGAAAATCAAAAATAGGGTCATGGGCAGGTGAACCTGCGCCACGGCGAACGCCACCGCCAGCACCACCATGGCCACGAACGGCACGCGGTAGCGGAAGTCGAATTCCTTGAAGCTGTAATAGCGAATGTTGCTGACCATCAGCAACGCCACGCTGACGGTGAGCAACCAGGCGACGATCTCGATGGGCAGACCGCGCGCTCCCAGATCATCGCCGACCCAGACCAGCGACGCCACCACCGCGGCCGCCGCCGGGCTGGGCAAGCCCTGGAAGTAGCGCTTATCCACCACCCCGACCTGGGTATTGAAGCGCGCCAAGCGCAACGCCGCGCAGGCGGTATAGGTGAAGGCGCCGATCCAGCCGAGCTTGCCCCACGTATCCCCCATGTTCTGCATGCCGGCCAGGGCCCATTCGAACACCACCAGCGACGGCGCCACGCCAAACGACACCATGTCGGAGAGGCTGTCGTACTGAACGCCGAATTCGCTCTGGGTGTTGGTCAGACGGGCCACGCGGCCGTCCATGCCGTCGAGGATCATGGCCACGAAGATCGCCACGCCGGCGACCCAGAACTCGTTGTTCATGGCCGCCACGACGGCGTAGAACCCCGCGAACAGCGCCGCGGTGGTGAACAGGTTGGGAAGGAGGTAGATGCCGCGACGACGTTTGACGACTTCGCTGGCCTCGTTGTCGGTGTCCAGTTCGTTCATAGTACCGCTGGGTTGACTGACTGCGGCCGAAGTCAACACTGTACTCGTTTTGGCCGGCGGCCGCTAAGCAATGAAAAAAGCCGGGGAAACCCCGGCTTTTTCGACCGCTGGCCGCAAGCTTAGTTCTTGCTCTTGTCCACCAGCTTCTTAGCCTTGATCCACGGCATCATCTCGCGCAGCCGGGCGCCGACCTCCTCGATCGGGTGCTCGGCGGCGATGCGGCGCATGGCCTTCAGGGTCGGGGCGCCGGCCTGGTTCTCCAGGATGAACTCACGGGCGAACTGACCGGTCTGGATCTCCTTGAGGATCTCCTTCATGGCCGCCTTGGTCTGCTCGGTGATCACGCGCGGACCGCGGGTGAAGTCACCGTACTCGGCGGTGTTGGAGATCGAGTAGCGCATGTCGGCGATGCCGCCCTGGTACATCAGGTCGACGATCAGCTTCAGCTCGTGCAGGCACTCGAAGTAGGCCATCTCCGGCGCGTAACCGGCCTCCACCAGCGTCTCGAAGCCGGCCTGCACCAGCGCCACGGTGCCACCGCACAGCACCGCCTGCTCACCGAACAGGTCGGTCTCGGTCTCCTCGCGGAAGGTGGTCTCGATCACGCCGGCGCGGCCACCACCATTGGCGGAGGCATAGGACAGAGCGATGTCGCGCGCCTTGCCGGTGGCGTTCTGATGGACCGCGATCAGGCTCGGCACGCCGCCGCCCTCGACGTAGGTGCTGCGCACCAGGTGGCCGGGGCCCTTGGGGGCGATCATGATCACGTCCAGGTCGGCGCGCGGCACGATGGCGCCGAAGTGGATGTTGAAGCCGTGGGCGAAGGCCAGCGCCGCGCCCTGCTTGAGGTTCGGCTCGATCTGCTCGCGATAGGTCTTGGCCTGGTGCTCGTCGGGGATGAGGATCATCACCAGGTCGGCCTGCTTCACGGCCTCCTCGATCGCCAGCACCTTCAGGCCGGCGGCCTCGGCCTTCTTCGCGGACTCGGAACCCGGACGCAGACCCACGACGACATCCACGCCGGAGTCCTTGAGGTTCAGCGCATGGGCGTGGCCCTGCGAACCGTAGCCGACGATCGCGACCTTCTTGCTCTGAATGATGGAGAGGTCGGCGTCTTTGTCGTAATAGATCTTCATCGTTCCCCCGTAGGAGTTGGCTTCGAGCCCGCAGGGCCCGGACGTCAATGGGAAAAAAAACTAAACCCGCAGATGCTTCTCGCCGCGGGCAATACCGATCACACCGGAGCGAACGACTTCGAGGATGCCGTCCTTGCCGAGCGTGTTGATGAAGGCATCGAGCTTGCGGCTGTCGCCGGTCATCTCGATGGTGTAGATCTTGTCGGTCACGTCCAGGATGCGGCCGCGGAAGATGTCCACCAGCCGCTTGATCTCCTCCCGGGCGTCGTTGCCGATCGCCTGCACCTTCACCAGCATCATCTCGCGCTCGATGTGGGTGGCCTCGGTGATGTCCATCACCTTGACCACGTCGAGCAGCTTGTTCAGCTGCTTGATGATCTGCTCGATGATGCGGTCGTTGCCGACCGTCACCAGAGTCATGCGCGAAAGCGTGGGATCGTCGGTAGGCGCTACCGTCAGCGACTCGATGTTGTATCCGCGGGCCGTGAACAAACCGGCGATGCGCGCCAGTGCCCCAAACTCGTTTTCCACCAGGATCGAGATGATGTGCCGCATATTTTGCATCGAGCCGCCTAATGCTTGCCGGTGCCCGCCGCTAGCGCCGCTGCTCCGGCATGGACAAGGAGAATCGCACCCGCGCAGGCCAGGCGCCCGCCCCATCCCCCGGCAGACGCCCTGGAAGGGCACGATGGAAGGCAGCCAAGCTACTTGGGATCGGGCTGCGCGTCAAGGTGGAAGCCCTTGTTTTCCGTCGGGTCGTGACCTATCTCACCTTGTCGCTGCCGCGCAGCCGGCATAATCTCCCTCACAATAACTCAAAACTCGAACGGAGTTGCCCGCATGCGCTTGATTCGACTGGGGGAAATCCTCGTCTTCTGCGTGTCGCTGCTGGTGGCCCAGGCCGCTGCCGCCGCCGTCTACAAATGGACCGACGCCCAGGGACGCGTGCACTACTCGTCGCAACCGCCTCCCGGCCAATCCGCGGAAGCGGTGAAGATCCGCCAGGGCTCGCCGGCCGCCGCGGAGCAGCCGCCGCAGGCGAACCGCGCCGCGACCGCCGATGCGCCGGCGCAGAGCGCCGCCGACGAGGACGCCGCGCGTCAGGCGCGCCGCGAGGCGTTGCGCAAGAACTGCGAAATCGCCCGCAAGAACCTGGCGGCGCTGGAGGATCCGACCTACCGCCGCTTCCGCCTGGAGGAAGGCAAGGAGCCGGTGTTCCTCACCGATGAGCAGCGTCAGGCGCAGATCGTCAAGGCCCGGTCCCAGGTCCAGGAGTTCTGCATCGAGGAGCAGCCGCAGGATCAGCGCGACTCCTGATTCGTCGGGGCGTCGCGCGCGGCGGTGGCTTTGATATAACCTTCCGCTCCCTGCATGAGGTCCACCAGAGGCTGTTCCCGATGCGTGCTTCCCGCTTCCCCCTGTTCACCAGCAAGGAAACTCCCGCCGACGCGGAAGTGATCAGCCACCAGCTGATGCTGCGCGCGGGTCTGATCCAGAGGCTGGCTTCGGGCCTCTACACCTGGCAGCCGCTGGGGCTGCGCGTGCTGCGCAAGGTCGAGCGCATCGTGCGCGAGGAAATGGACCGCGCCGGCGCGCTGGAGCTGCTGATGCCGGCGGTGCAGCCGGCCGAGCTGTGGCAGGAATCCGGCCGCTGGGACTTCTACGGCCCTGAGCTACTGCGCTTCAAGGACCGGCATGATCGCGAGTTCTGCTTCGGCCCCACCCACGAAGAGGTGATCACCGACTTCGTGCGGCGCGAGATCAAGAGCTACAAGCAGCTGCCGGTCAACTTCTACCAGATCCAGACCAAGTTCCGCGACGAGGTGCGGCCGCGCTTCGGCGTGATGCGGGCGCGCGAGTTCTTGATGAAGGACGCCTACTCCTTCCACATGGACGACGCCTCGCTGGCCGAGACCTACCAGGCCATGTACGACGCCTACTGCCGGATCTTCACCCGGTTGGGGCTGCAGTTCCGCCCGGTGCGCGCCGACACCGGCTCGATCGGCGGCAACTACTCGCATGAGTTCCACGTACTGGCCAGCGCCGGCGAGGACGCGCTGGCCATCTCCGACAGCGGCGACTACGCCGCCAACGTCGAGCTGGCCGAGGCGCTGGCCCCTGCCACGCCGCGGCCGGCGCCGAGCGAAGCCCTGCGCGAGGTGGACACGCCCAACGCCGGCACCATCGAGGAAGTCAGCCAGCTGCTGGGCATCCCGGCCGAGCGCTGCCTCAAGACCCTGTTGGTCGAGGGCGCCGACGGCGCGCTGATCGCCCTGGTGCTGCGCGGCGACCACCAGCTCAACGCCATCAAGGCCGAGAAGATCGACGGCGTGCTCGCCCCGCTGCGCATGGCCTCGCCGGAGCGGGTGCGCGAGGTGGTGGGCGCCGACGTCGGCTCGATCGGCCCGGTCGGTCTGAAGATCCGCGTGATCGCCGACCGCTCGGCAGTGAACGTGGCCGACTTCGTCTGCGGCGCCAACGTCAACGGCAAGCATCTGGCCGGCGTGAACTGGGGCCGCGACCTGCCCGAGCCGGAGGTGGCGGACCTGCGCAACGTGGTCGCCGGCGACCCCAGCCCGGACGGCAAGGGCACGCTGATCATCACCCGCGGCATCGAGGTCGGCCACATCTTCCAGCTCGGCCAGAAGTACTCGCGCGCGCTCAACTGCACCGTGCTCGACGAGAACGGCAAGCAGCACGTGCTGACCATGGGCTGCTACGGCATCGGCGTCTCCCGCGTGGTGGCCGCCGCCATTGAGCAGAACCACGACGAGCGCGGCATCATCTGGCCGGAGGCGATCGCGCCGTTCCAAGTGGCGCTGGTGTCGGTCAACATGCAGAAGTCGGCGGCCGTGGCCGAGGCCTCCGCCCGCCTCTACGACGAGCTGCAGGCCGCCGGCTTCGAGGTGCTGTGGGACGACCGCGACGCCCGCCCTGGCGTGAAGTTCGCCGACATGGAGCTGATCGGCATCCCGCACCGGGTGGTGGTCAGCGAGCGCGGCCTCGGCGCCGGCACGCTGGAGTACCGCGGCCGCCGCGACAGCGAGAGCCAGGACGTGGCGATCGCCGACATCGTCGAATTCCTGCGGCAACGCCGGAGCGCATGAGACTAGGACGGCTGGTCGCTCTCGCGTCATTGCTCGCGAGCCTGCTCGCCAGCCGGGCGGTGCTCGCGGAAGCGGCCCAGCCGGCCGAACCGCTCGATCCGGGCTGGCGCGAGGCGCTGGCCCGAGCCGTGGCGGACACATCGACCTTCAGCAACCGCTACGTCGCCGAGGTCTGGCTGACCGACATGGCGAAGCGGCTGGAGAAGCGCATCCCCGATCCGCAGCAGCGCCTGGAGTTGCTGCGCCACGTCCACTACGAGGCGACCCGGGCGGGGCTGGAGCCGGAGCTGGTGCTGGCGGTCATCGACGTCGAGAGCAACTTCAACCGCTACGCCATTTCCTCGGCCGGCGCCCTCGGCCTGATGCAGATCATGCCGTTCTGGCTGCAGGAGATAGGCCAGCCCGGCGACAACCTGTTCCACATCCCCACCAACCTGCGCTTCGGCTGCACCATCCTGCGCTACTACCTGGACATGGCCAAGGGCGATCTGACGGAGGCGCTGGCCCGTTATAACGGCAGCTACGGCCGCTACGAGTATCCCGGGCGGGTATTCAACGCCTTGAACAAGCGCTGGTTCAGCCAATAGGAAGCGGTCATGCACACGGTACTGATCGCCGGCTGCGGCGACCTCGGCACGGACCTCGGGCGGCTGCTGGCCGAGCGGGGGCACACGGTCTACGGCTTGCGGCGCTCACGGCCGGTAGCGCCGCCGCTGCGCCCACTGCTGGCCGACCTCACCGACCCCGCCACGCTCGGGCAGCTGCCGTCCGCCGATCTGGTGTATTACCTGGCCACCCCAGCGGCCTACGATGACGCGGCCTACCAGGCGACTTACGTGCGGGGCCTGGCCAATCTGCTCGCTCACCTGCCGGCACCGCCGCGACGCCTGCTGCTGGTATCCAGCACCACGGTGTACGGCCAGCTCGACGGCAGCTGGGTGGACGAGGACTCGCCGACCGAGCCGCGCAGCTTCGCCGGGCGGCGCATGCTGGAAGCCGAGGCCCTGGCGCTGCACAGCGGCGCGCCGTGCGTGATCGTCCGCTTCGGCGGCATCTACGGCCCAGGACGCGAGCGTATGCTGCGCAAGGTACGGGCCGGCGAACCGTGCCCGGCCGAACCGCCGCTGTACACCAACCGCATCCACCGCGACGACTGCGTGAGCGTGCTCGCTCACCTCGCCAGACCGGACATCGCGCCTGGCGTCTATCTGGCGGTGGACGACGAACCGTGCACCCAATGCGAGCTGATGGACTGGCTAGCGCAGCGCATGGGCCTGCCTCGCCCGGCGCGGATCGCTGCTCCGCCCGGCGGCCTGCGCGGCAGCAACAAGCGTTGCCGCAACGCCAAGCTCAAGGCCACCGGCTTTCGTCTGCGCTATCCCAGCTACCGCGAGGGCTATGAGGCGCTGCTGGCGGCCGGCGCCTGAGCGCCGTCACAGCGAGCGCGCGATCAGCTCGATCAGGCCCGGCAGCTGGCCGAGGTAAGGGGTCAGCAGAATGTCCACCCGGGGATGGGCGGCCTGGCGCTCGGCGACGATGGCCGGGATGTCCTCGAACACGTGCCGCCCAGCGGAGAGAAAATAGGGAAACAGCACCACTTCGTCGGCGCCGGCGTCGATCGCCCGATCGATGGCGGCCGGAATCGACGGTTCCGCCAACTCGAGAAAGGCCGCTTCGACCCACTGATAGCGGTCGCACAGCGCCGCCGCCAGCCCGGCGGCGACGGCTCTGATTTCGTCATTCGAGGCGTCGCGGCGACTGCCGTGCGCCACCACCAACAGCGCTTTCATGGCCATGCCTCCCCGAGACAGCCGCGACAGGCGGCGCTCGCTTCGCGCAATGCTAGCAGCCCACGGCGCCGCTGGCGGCGTCGGGCACGCTCAGCGGGACAGCACGCTGGGGGTGTACAGATCGGAGGGCTGCCGCGCGTAGTACGCCGCCACGTTCTCCATGTCGGCGAGCGACAGGCCGGCGACGATACCCTTCATCACGGCGTTGTTGCGCGCGCCGGTCTGGTACGCCCGCATCGCCTGCACCATGTAGTCCGGGTACTGCCCGGCCAGCTTGGGGAACTGCGGATTGTTGGTCGACCCCGTCTCGCCGTGACAGGCCGCGCACACGGTCTTCGCCACCTGCGCGCCCTTGACGGGATCACCACGCTGTGCCGCCCCCGCCGGCAGCGCGGTCACACCCGCCGCAGCCACGATCACCGCCAGCAAGTACTTGTTCATTGCCATGTCGTCATCCGTCCCGTGCGCTTTTTATTTGTTCGAGGTCTTGGCCTGGGCGAAATAGGCGGCGATGTCCTCCATGTCCTGCTCGCTCAGGCTGGCCGCCTGCGACTGCATGGTCTTGTGCGAGCGGTTACCCGCCTTGTAGTCCTTGAGCGCGCTGACCAGGTACTCCGCGTGCTGCCCCCCCAGGCGCGGCACGTTGTAGGTCGGGTAGGCGTTCTGATAACCGTCGATACCGTGACAACCCAGGCAGGTGGCGGCCTTGACGGCGCCCTGGCTCGGATCGCCGGCCGCCTGCGCCACCGTTGCCAACGCCAGCCACAGGCTCGCACCGCTCAGCACAAACAGGCTTGTTATTTTCATGGACCCCCTCTCGAATTCCATCCGCCCGCCTCTCCCACCGCACCCGGGGAGGGGTCGACTGGGCGCTCGACGGTGTAATCGTTAGCTCTTGGCGCGCCCGGCGCAGACATATGTTTCCACGGATCCGCCGGGGCGTAAAGCTTCGCCGCCAGAGGAGAAATCGGCTCAGCCTATGTGAAACCCCGGCCGCGGCTCCTCGATCGCCGGCTCCACCGTCACCTGTTCGACCCGCGCCAGGGGCGGCCCGCGATGCAGCCAGCGCTCCAGCTCGCGCAGCGCCTCCTCGCTTCCCGCCGCCAGCACTTCGACCCGGCCGTCATCGAGATTGCGGGCGTAGCCGTGCAAACCCAAGCGCCGCGCCTCCTTCCGGGTGGCGGCCCGGAAGGACACCCCTTGTACCCGGCCGCTAATGAAAAAACGCAAACACTGACTCACGCCTCTTCTCCTTGCTTCGAAGCCGCCTGCCGCTCGGCGTCGGCGAACAGCGCCCGCAGCGGCACGGCCAAGGCGCGGTCGACGCCGTCGTTGGCCTCGCGCAGCAGCGCCGCCAGGCGGGCGTCCCAGCGATCGCGCTCGCCGAACAGCGGATCGGGCGCCGGCAGCACGAACGCCTGGCTGCGGTACAAATCGAGCAACGTATAGTGGTCGAGATCGCGCGCCAGCGCCCAGCGGCCGCGATCGGTGCGCAGCACGACCTTGCTGCGCTCCAGCGCGCGCAGGCAATCGGCGATGGCGTCGTGGCCGGCGCCGGGCTCGCGCCGCGCCAGGCCCTCACGGCTGATGGCGCGGCCATGACGCTGCGCCTGCCACAAATGCCCCAGCAGCCGCACCGCCAGCACCAGGCGCAGTCGCGGGTCGGCCGCCGCCCCGGCCTGCCCCACCCCGAACCCGCTCAGCGCCGCGGTGAACTCGGCCCCCAGCAGCACCATGATCCAGCAAAGATACAACCAGAGCAGGAACACGGGCAGCACCGACAGCGCGCCGTAGATGGCTTGATACGTGGGGAAAGAGGTCACATACCAGGCGAAGCCCTTCTTGGCGAGCTCGAACAGCACCGCCACCGCCAGCGCTCCCGCCGCGGCGTGGGCGAGCGGCACCCGGCGGTTGGGCACGGCCGCGTACATGAACAGGAGTGCCAGGAACTCGACCAGCGGCGGCACCAGCCCCAGCAGCATCGGCCGCGAGACCGGCAACCCGAACCGGCTCAGCGCCGCCATCGACTCGACGTAGGAGGTCACGCCCAGGCTGGCGCCGATCAGCAGCGGTCCGAGCGTGAGCAGCGTCCAGTAGATCATGAACCCCTGCAGCAGGCTGCGGCTCTGCGGCACGTGCCAGATCTGGTTGAGGGCGTTGTCCACCGCCGCCATCATCAGCAGCGCCGACACCAGCAGGCCGACGATACCGAACGCGGTCAGCCCGGCGGCCTTGTCGGCGAACCCCTCCAGGTAGCGCTGCACCACCTCGCCCGAGGCCGGCACCAGGTTGGCGAACAGGAAGCTGCGGATGCGATCGTCGATCGGCTCGAACACCGGAAAAGCAGCGATCACCGCGAACGCCACCGTCATCAGCGGCACGATCGACAACAGCGCCGTGTACGACAGGGTCGCCGCGTGACCGAGGCAGTTGTCGGCGTTGAAGCGCTCCCAGACATAGAGCGCGAAGTCCCGGGCCGTGCGCAGCCGCGCGCGCCAAATCCCGATCACTGCCATCCGCGCGTCCCGGCGGCCACGGCCGCGGCGAGGCTTGATCCCATGCCTACCATCGCTCTAGCCTTGTCGGGCCGCGAAGCGGCGACGGCCGCCCGCGCCGTCGTCATGGGTGGGCGCGGGACAGCGCGCCGCAACACAGGCCACCGAACCATGGAAATCCGTCTCTACCACAACCCCAGATGCTCGAAATCCCGCCAGGCGTTGCAGCTGCTGCGCGAGCGCGGCGTGGAGCCGGTGGTGATCGAATACCTCAAGACCCCGCCGCGGCGGGAGGAAATCGACGATCTGCTCGCTAAATTGGGGGCGGAGCCGCGCGAACTCATGCGCAGCAACGAACCGGAATACGCTGCGCTGGGCCTGGCGCGCGCCGAGCTGAGCCGCGAGCAGCTGATCCAGGCGCTGCTGGACAATCCGAAGCTGCTGCAGCGACCGATCGCGGTGGCCGGCGACCGCGCCGTCATCGGCCGGCCGCCGGAGCGCGTGCTGGAGCTGCTGGAGCGATGACCGAGATCCTGGTGCTCTACTACAGCCGCTTCGGCAGCACCGCGCGCATGGCCAACTTGATCGCACGCGGCGTCGAAGAAGTGGACGGCGCCACGGCCCGCATCCGCACCGTACCGCCGGTATCGACCGTGGCCGAGGCGGTGGCGCCGGCCGTGCCGGACCAGGGCCCGCCTTACGCCACGCTGGAAGACCTAGAGAGCTGCGACGGCCTGCTGTTGGGCAGCCCCACCCGCTTCGGCAACATGGCCGCACCGCTGCGCTATTTCCTCGACGGCACCTCGCCGCTGTGGCTCAAGGGCAGCCTGGCCGGCAAGCCGGCGGCGGCGTTCACCTCCACTGGCACGCTGCACGGCGGCCAGGAGACCACTTTGATATCCATGCTGCTGCCGCTGCTGCACCATGGCATGGTGCTGGTCGGTCTGCCCTACACCGAACCGTCCCTGCACAGCACCGCCAGCGGCGGCAGCCCGTACGGCGCCACCCATTGGGCCGGCGCGCAGAACGACCGCGCCATCAGCGACGAGGAAAAGGCGCTGTGCTTGGCCCTGGGCCGGCGGGTCGCCGAGATCGCCCGCGCGCTCAAGGCGGCCCGACGTCCATGAGCAAGACAATCCTCGTCCGCCGCCTGGCGCTGACCTGCTACCTGGCGCTGGGCGCGCTGCTGCTGGCCTGGCTGACCTGGCTGGCGCCGCCGCCGCGCGCCTTGATCTCGCTCAGCCTGCTGGTGTTCCTGCTGCCTTGGTCGCTGGCGCTGCGCGGCCTGTTGCACGGCCGGCGCTACACCTTCGCCTGGACCACGCTGCTGATCCTGCTGTACTTCGCCCACGGCGTCGCCGCCTGCGTCGGTCCGGGCCTGCAACGCTGGCTGGGCGCGGCCGAGATCGCGCTGAGCCTGGGCTATTTCGCGCTGGCGATCGCCTACGTGCGCCTGAGCGGCGCGCCGGCCAAGACGACCGAAGACGACGGCTGAACGGCGGCCGACGCTAGCCGGCCTGCTCCGGCTGCTCGGCCGCCAGCACCTGCTTGACGAAGGGAATGGTGAGCCGCCGTTGCGCCATCAGCGAGGCGGCGTCGAGCCGCTCCAGCAACTGGAACAGCGCGTTGAGCTCGCGCGGGTAATGCGCCAGCAGATACTGAGCGGTGTCCTCGGGCAGCTCCAGGCCACGCAGGCGGGCGCGGAAACGCAGCCCGGCGAGCTTCTGGGCGTCGTCATGGTCCTGCAGCCGCAACACCAGCCCCCACTGCAGCCGTGACACCAGATCGGGCAGCGCCAGCCCCAGCTCCGCCGGCCGCCGCTCGGCGCCTAGCAGCAGCCGCCCGCCGGCCTCGCGCAGGCGGTTGAACAGGTGGAACAGCGCCTCCTGCCACTCGGCCGAGCCGGCGATCGCCTGCAGATCGTCGATCGCCACCAGCCCCATGTTCTCCAAGCCGTCGAGCATCTGCGGCGACCAGCTCACCGCCTCCCGCATCGGCACGTAGGCGACCAGCAGGCCGTGCTCCGCGGCCAGGCGGCAGGCGGCCTGCAGCAGATGGCTCTTGCCTAGGCCGCTGGCGCCGTACAGATACAGCAGCGGCTCGCCGCGCCCCTCCGCCAGCGCCCGCACCGCGTCCACCACCTCGGCGTTGGCGCCGACGAAGTAGCTGGCGAAGCTGGCACCGGAGTCCAGCCCGATGTCCAGAGCGAGTTGTGGTGAGATCGGGTCCATCGAATGAATCCGCCGCTAGAGCCGCGATTGCAGCTGGCCGCCCGGTCCATGTCAACCGCTTTGGGGTGTCCCGCCCCCCTTTCGCCACGCGTCGCGGGCGCGCCGGCTCCATTGCAGCACATAGTCGATGCCGCTGGACATGGCCATCACCAGCGCCACGAAGAACAACGGCGACAGATCCGCTCCCAGCGCCAGCACCCGATCGGCCATCACCGCCAGCACCAGCAGGATCTGCACCAGCGTGTTGATCTTGCTGATCGTGGTCGGCGCGGCGTCGAACGGCCCCACCAACACGCGATAGCACAGGGCGCCGACCACGATGACCAGATCGCGCAGCAACACCACCGCGGCCAGCCACAGCGGGACATGCCCCTGCGCGGCGAGCGCGACGATGGAGGACACCATCAGCAGCTTGTCCGCCAGCGGGTCGAGGAACCCGCCCAACGGCGTCTGCCAGCCATAGCGCTTGGCCAGGAAGCCGTCCACACCGTCCGACAGGCCGGCCACGAAGAACAGCAGCAGCCCCCAGCCGTACTGCTGCGCCAGGATGGCGAACACCACCGGCGGCACCAGCAGCAACCGCATCAGACTGATGATGTTGGGCAAATGACGCAGGACCATAGCGATCGCCGGGCGCGAGCCGCCGGCGACACCCGCGGTGTCGGCGGAAAGCGGCCGCTGCTGCGAAGTTGCGTTTCTAACGGGACTGTCTCCGTTCGGTTCGGCGCCGTTGCCGGGAAGCTCCCGACGACTGCGCTGCCTATTCTAAAGATGGATCGTTTTTCCGCGACGAATCGGCGATGCCACGTCCCACGCAGGGATATGGGGCCGCCGGGGCGGCCGGCGAAGGCCTGCGCGCGCCGGCCGGCGTTTATTTCGCGTGCGGCTGGGGATACCATATCGGCCTTTCTCGCCGAGGACTTGCCGTGACCGAGCATACTCCCCCGTCCAGTGGACTGACCTACCGCGACGCCGGTGTCGACATCGACGCCGGGGAATCCCTGGTCGACCGTATCAAAGCGGATGTGGCGCGCACCCGCCGGCCCGGCGTTCTGGGCGGCCTGGGCGGCTTCGGCGGTCTGTTCGAGCTGCCGCTCGACCGCTATCGCCAGCCGGTGCTGGTATCCGGCACCGACGGTGTCGGCACCAAGCTCAAGCTCGCCATCGCCACCGGTCGGCACGAGGGCATCGGCATCGACCTGGTCGCCATGTGCGTGAACGACGTGCTGGTGCAGGGTGCCGAGCCGCTGTTCTTCCTGGATTACTATGCCACCGGCCGGCTGGACGTGGACGTGGCGGCCGCCGTGGTCGGCTCCATCGCCGAGGGCTGCGCCCAGGCCGGCTGCGCTCTGATCGGCGGCGAGACCGCGGAGATGCCCGGCATGTACGCCGAGGGCCATTACGATCTGGCCGGGTTCTGCGTGGGCGTGGTGGAGAAGGACAAGATCATCGACGGCAGCCAGGTGCGCGCTGGCGACGTGCTGATCGGTCTGGCTTCGAGCGGCCCGCACTCCAACGGCTACTCGCTGATCCGCAAGATCGTCGAGGTCAGCGGCGTCGGTCTCGAAGAGCCGCTGAACGGCAAGCCACTGATCGATCACCTGCTGGCGCCGACCCGCATCTACGTCAAGCCGGTGCTGGCGCTGCTGGAGCAGCTGCCGATCAAGGCCATGGCCCACATCACCGGCGGTGGTCTGATCGAGAACCTGCCGCGCGTGTTCGACGAAGCGCAGCTGGCGGCTCACATCGATACCGCCAGCTGGCAGTGGCCGGCGGTGTTCCGCTGGCTGCAGGAGCAGGGCCAGGTGGCGACACCGGAGATGTACCGCACCTTCAACTGCGGCGTGGGCATGGTGCTGGTGGTGGCGCCGGAGCACGTCGACACCGCCATCGCCCTGCTCAACGAGCATGGCGAGCAGGCCTGGCGCCTGGGCGAGATGCGGCCGGCGCAGGCCGGCCAGCCCGCGGTCGTGTTCGAGGGCGCCTGATGGGCGCCCGCACTCCGCTGCCGGTGGTGGTGCTCATCTCCGGCAACGGCAGCAATCTACAAGCCCTGATCGACGGCCAGCAGGCCGGCACCCTGCCCATCGTGATCAAGGCGGTGATCAGCAACCGGGCCGAGGCCTACGGCCTGACCCGCGCGCGCGACGCCGGCATCGAAACGGTGGTGCTGTCGCACAAGGACTTCGCCAGCCGCGAGGAATACGACCGCCGGCTGATGGCGGTGATCGACCGTTACGAGCCGGGGCTGGTGGTCCTCGCCGGCTTCATGCGCATCCTCAGCAGCGAGCTCGTCGACCACTACCTGGGCCGGCTGATCAATATCCATCCGTCGCTGCTGCCCGACTTCAAAGGCCTGCACACGCACGAGCGTGCGCTCGCTGCCGGTGTGACGGCGCACGGTTGCAGCGTACACTTCGTCACACCGGAGCTCGATGCGGGGCCGGTGATCGTGCAGGCCCGCGTCCCCATCCTACCGGACGACACGCCAGTCACACTGGCCGCCAGGGTGCAGACCCAAGAACACCGTATCTACCCCCTGGCCGTGAAGTGGATCGCGGAAGGCCGAGTCGAGATGCGCGACGGAGGACTGTATAAGGATGGCGTTCGCCTGGATTCGCCGCCCGTCATCGACGCGGAGCAAGCCACCGAGCCGTGTTGAGCGCTGGTTGCTGGCACCGCTGCTGCTCCTGCTGGCCGGCGCCGCCCACGCCCTGCCGCCCGCCTTCACCGCCCGCTACGAGGTCAGCCATTCGGGGCTGACCTTGGGCGAAACCACGGTGCGCTATCAGCAGATCGGCCCCGACCGCTACCGCTACAGCTCGCTGACCCGCCCGGTCGGCGTCACCACCATGTTCTACGACGCGCAGATCGAGGAAGTCAGCGAGGGGCGCATCACCGCCGACGGCTTCAAGCCGGAACGCTACTCCTACGACCGCAGCGGGCAGCGGGCGCGCGCCGCCTCGCTGGTGTTCGACTGGCAGCGCCATAGGGTGCGCAACGACGTCGAAGGCCGCAGCTGGGACATGGCGATCCCCGAGAACACCCTCGATCGCATGGTGTCGCAGCTGCAGCTCATGCGCGACTTGGCGCGGCAGGAGCAGAACCTGACCTACCACGTCGCCGACGGCGGTAGGCTGCGAGTCTTCGTGCTGCAGGTGCTGGGCCGGGAAACGATCGACACGCCCTACGGGCGGCTGGACACCATCAAGATCACGCGCAAGGTCGACAACAACCGCCGCTCCACGGTGTTCTGGTGCGCGCCGGCGCTGCACTACATGCCGGTGCGCATCGACCACCGCGAGAAGACCAACAACTTCCGCATGACCCTGGAGAAGCTGACCGGCTTCGCGCTGCCGGCTTCGCGCTGAGTCGGCATCAGGGCTTCGGAAGGGTGACGCCCTTCTGCCCCTGGTACTTGCCGCCGCGATCGCGGTAGGAAGTCTCGCAGACTTCGTCCGACTCCAGGAACAACATCTGCGCCACGCCCTCGTTGGCGTAGATCTTGGCGGGCAGCGGCGTGGTGTTGGAGAACTCCAGCGTCACGTGCCCTTCCCACTCGGGCTCCAGCGGCGTGACGTTGACGATGATGCCGCAGCGGGCGTAGGTGCTCTTGCCCAGGCAGATGGTGAGCACGTTGCGCGGGATGCGGAAGAACTCCACCGTGCGCGCCAGCGCGAAGCTGTTGGGCGGGATGATGCAGACATCCGACACCACGTCGACGAAGCTGGAGACGTCGAAATTCTTCGGGTCGACGATGGTGGAATTGATGTTGGTGAAGATCTTGAATTCATTGGCGCAGCGCACGTCGTAGCCGTAGCTGGAGACGCCGTACGAGATGACCTTCTGACCGTTGTATTCCCGTATCTGGCGCGGTTCGAAGGGCTCGATCATGCCCTGCTCGGCCATGCGCCGTATCCACTTGTCGGACTTGATTGCCATCTCCCCCGAAACCTCGCCTGTCGCTGCGCCGGCCCTGGCCGGACATTCAAAGTGTGGTTGCCGCCGCCGGCGTGGACCGGCGGCGGAAGTTTACCGCTCGTCAGCTATCCTGCACCACGATTTTCGGGAAACGGGCGCTGAAGTCTTTGCTCTTGCGCGCGATTCGCGCCGCCGCCTTGCGGGCGATCTCGCGATAGCTCTCGGCGATGGCCGAAGCCGGCTCCGCCACGACGGTCGGCCTGCCGGCATCGGCCTGCTCGCGGATACGGATGTCCAACGGCAGCGAGCCGAGCAGCGCCACCTGGTAGTCCGCCGCCATGCGCGCGCCGCCGCCGGCGCCGAAGATGGGCTCCTCGTGGCCGCAGTGGCTGCAGATGTGGGTACTCATGTTCTCGACGATGCCCAGCACCGGCACGTTCACCTTTTCGAACATCTTCAGCCCCTTGCGGGCGTCGAGCAAGGCGATGTCCTGGGGCGTGGTGACGATCACGGCGCCGGTCACCGGCACCTTCTGCGCCAGCGTCAACTGGATGTCGCCGGTGCCCGGCGGCAGATCCACCACCAGGTAGTCGAGATCCCGCCAGCGGGTGTCGTTGAGCAGCTGGGTCAGCGCCTGGGTCACCATCGGCCCGCGCCAGACCATCGGCTGCTCCTCGTCGATGAGGAAGCCGATCGACATGATCTGCAGGCCGTAGTTGCTCATCGGCTCCAGGGACTTGCCATCGCGGCTCTCCGGCTGCCCGCTCACCCCCAGCATGCGCGGCTGGCTGGGGCCGTAGATGTCGGCGTCGAGCACGCCGACCCGGGCGCCCTCGGCGGCCAGCGCCAGCGCCAGGTTGGCGGCGACGGTGGACTTACCCACGCCGCCCTTGCCCGAGGCGACAGCGATAATGTTCTTGATCCCCGGCAGCGGCTTCAGACCGCCCTGCACCGCGTGCGCGACGATGACGGAGCTGATGTCGACCTCGACCTGGGCGCCCGGCTGGATACCCCGCACCGCCTCGGTCAGCCCGGCGCGCAGCCGCTCGTGGAAGCCGGCGGCCGGATAGCCGAGCTGCACGGCGATGCGGACCTTACCGCCATCGACGCGGATGTCCTTGACGGCCTTGGCGCTGACGAGGTCCTGTTCGAGGTATGGATCGATCCAGCCTCGCAGGGCCGCCTCTACGCTGTCGCGGGTAAGCTCGCTCATCGGGTGCTCCTCGGTACCGGGCCGTCTTGCGCAGACGGCAGATTCTACAGGCTGTCGGGGGCTTGACAACTCCGCGGCCGCGTCGCTAGCGCCGCAGGCGCGGATCGCCCTCGGTCAGTTCCAACAGCAGCCAGTCGGTCAGCTCCCGTTCGAGCTGCCCGGCCACTTCCGCCAGCGCGTGGCCAGCGCCGCTGAAGACACGCAGGTACTTGGGCTCGCGCGCCGCCGCGTAGCCACGCCGCGCGCCCGCCAGCGGCTGCTGGGCATCGTCGGTGCCGTGCACGAACAGGCAGGCGCAACCGGCCGGCAGTGCGGCCACCGCGCCCAGGCCCTCGCTTTGGGCGGCGAGCGCCACCAGCGCACGCACGCCGTCGGCGTTGGCCGCGGCCTGCGCCGCCGCCGCCGCGCCGAAGCCGTGGCCGACCACACCGAGACGGTCGATGCCCTGGCTTCGCAGGAAATGCAGCCCGATCAGCGCGTCCAGCGCCGACTCCGCCAAGTCGCCCGGGCGGCGCCAGCTCAGCCGCAGCGCCGAGACCCCGGCGCCGACCAGGGCCGCGCATAGCCGCGCGTAGAGCTCATCCGCCGGGCTGGGAAAGCCGGTCTCGGCCTCGCCGAGCAACAGCGCGCCGTGCACCGCGCCGGCGGCGCGGTGGTAGCGCAGCGCCAGATCGCCACGGTCGGTGGCGATCCACAGCGGCTGGCAGCCGTCGCGGACGACGCCCTGGCGGACGTCGCCCAGTGCGATGTCGAGGATCTGCTCATCGGCGCTCATCGGTTCCCGCTCGCAGCGAAAGCTACCGGCAAACATGGTGGCGGCGATGCCGACACCGTAGCGCCGCCTCGCCCGCCGAGGGCGTGCTAAGCTCTGAAGCCCTCATTTCGCGACAACGCCATGCCCCGGTTACGCACGCTCACGCGCACCGTCCTGCGCTGGCTCGCCAGGCTGCTTCTGGCGGCGGTCATCGCCTCCGTGCTGGCGGTGACGGCGATGCGCTGGCTGGCGCCGCCGTTCACCTCGTTCATGGCGCAGAAAACCGTGGCCGCGCTATGGCGAGGCGACCCAGACTTCCGGTTCCGCCACACCTGGGTCGAGTGGTCGGCGATATCGCCGCACGCCAAGCTGGCGGCGATCGCCGCCGAGGATCAGCGTTTTCCCGACCACTCCGGCTTCGATCTCGACGCCATGCGCGCCGCCTGGGAGGGCAACCGTGCGGGCGCGCGCATCCGCGGCGGCAGCACCATCTCCCAGCAGTTGGCCAAGAACCTGTTCCTGTGGCCGGACCGCAGCTATGTGCGCAAAGGCCTGGAGGCCTACTTCACCGCCCTGATCGAAGCCATCTGGCCGAAGCGCCGAATCCTCGAGGTGTACCTGAACGTCGTCGAGTTCGGCCCGGGCATTTTCGGGATCGAGGCGGCGGCCCAGGCCTATTTCGGCAAGCCGGCGGCGCGGCTGGACATGGCGGAAGCGGCGCTGCTGGCGGCGACGCTTCCCAATCCGCTCCGCTACCGCGTGGACCGGCCCAGCGCCTACGTGCGCGAGCGCCAGGCCTGGATCATGTGGCAGATGGCGCAGCTCGGGCAGGAGACGCTGCGGCGGATCGGCTGAGCGCGGAATCGCCCGCGCCGAGCGGCGGCGGCCTTATTATGGGAAGATCGAGGCGCCTGCGGAGGACACCATGAGCGAGAGCCTGCACATCGTCTGCCCTCACTGCGACACCGTCAACCGCGTGCCGGCCGAGAAGCTCTCCGCCGGCGGGCGTTGCGGCCGCTGCAAGCAGGCGCTGTTCGCCGGCCGACCGGCGACACTCACCGAGGCCAACGCCGGCCGTTATCTGGAGCAGAGCGACATTCCGGTGGTGGTGGATTTCTGGGCGCCCTGGTGCGGCCCGTGCCGACTGTTCGCGCCAGTGTTCGAGCAGGCGGCGGCGCGGCTGGAGCCGCGGGTGCGGCTGGCCAAGCTCAACACCCAGGACGAACCGGCGCTGGCGAACCGCTTCCACGTCCGCAGCATTCCCACCGTGGCGATCTTCCTGCACGGCCGCGAGCTGGCGCGCCAGTCCGGCGCCATGAACCTCAACGGCTTGCTGCGCTGGGTAGAGTCGTCGCTCTGATGCCGCCACACCTCGCCCGCTCTTGGCTGGTCCGGCTCGGCCGCTACGAGCTGGAAGCGCTGCTGTGCCTGCTGGGGCTGGCCGGCGGCCTATGGGCCTTCCTGGAACTGGCCGACCTGGCGCTGGCCGGCGAACCGGCGGATCTGGACCAGCGGCTGCTGCTGGCGATGCGCAATCCCACCGATCCACACGACCCGCTCGGGCCGGGCTGGCTGGAGGAGGCGGCGCGCGACGTCACCGCCTTAGGCAGCGCGTCGGTGCTCATCCTGATCACCCTGGCCACGCTCGGCTATCTGCTGCTGTCGCGCCGCTACCGTACGGCCGCCTTCACCCTGCTCGCCATCGCCGGCGGCTGGGTGCTGAACCACCTGCTCAAGATCGGCTTCGCCCGGCCGCGCCCGGATCTGGTGCCGCACGCCAGCGCGGTGTTCACCGCCAGCTTTCCCAGCGGACATTCGATGATGGCGGCCATCACCTACCTCACCCTGGCCGCGCTGCTATGCCGGGTGGTGAGCCGCTTGCGGCTCAAGGCCTATCTGCTGCTGGTGGCGGCCACGCTCACCGTGCTGGTGGGCGTGAGCCGCATCTACCTCGGGGTGCACTGGCCCAGCGACGTGCTGGCCGGCTGGACCGCCGGCGCCGCCTGGGCCTCCTGCTGCTGGCTGCTGGCGCGGTCGCTGCAGCGGCGGGGACGGCTGGACACGGAACCGCCGGCGCGCAACGGCGACCCGGTCTGACGCCGGCCGCGGTCAGTGGCTCAGCCCTTCGAGCTTGTAGTTGGTCATCAGGCGACGGATGTGCTCCTCGGCGCCCTCCGGCACACGGATGAACTGAAAGCCGGTGTGGTGGAACAGCGCGTTCTCCTCCTTCTTGTCCCACACGCTCTCGGCTTCCACGCGAAGCTCGCGGGCGCCGCCGAAATCCTCGGGCAGCTCCACTCGCAGATTCATGCGCACCTCCGGCTGGATCGGCTCGCGGCTCTGCAGCATCGCGCCCGCCGGCGTGATGTCCACCAAATAGCCGAGGAAACGCTCGGTATCGCTGTCGAATACCCGCAGATAGCGATTGATGATCTCTCGTCCCGCGCGTCTTGCTTCCGTCACGTCCCGCCTCCTGTGAGCGCCAAGCGCTCCTCCAAAGCGCCGATCGAGGGCTCTACGGCCCGCATTCCGGCTTGCGCCCCGCCGCGCGCGCCTGCTGGTACAATTTCATGGCGTCCGGCATCAGCCGCTGCAACTGCTCGATGCGGCTCGGCCCCGAGGGGTGGGTGGAGAGGAACTCCGGCGGACCGTCGCCCTGGCTGCGCATCATGTTCTCCCACAGCGTCACCGCCTCGGTGGGATCGAAGCCGGCTTTCGCCATCAGCTCCAGGCCGATCTGATCGGATTCCGACTCCTGCGTGCGGCTGAACGGCAGCAGCACCCCGAACTGCGCCCCCAGGCCGAGCGCCGCCATCGCCAGCTGCTTGCCTTGCGAGTCGGCGCCGGCCAGCGCGCCGACGATCTGCAGCCCGGCGTTGGTGGCGAAGGTGGTGGACATGCGCTCGTTGGAGTGCTGGGCCAGCACGTGGCCGATCTCATGGCCGATCACAGCCGCCAGCTGCGATTGCGTGGTCGCCACCTGCAGCAGGCCGGTGTGGACGCCGATCTTGCCGCCGGGCAGAGCGAAAGCGTTGGCGCTATCGTCCTTGAACACCCGCACTTCCCAATCGCGCTGCTCCGGCAGGATCGCGGTGATGGCGTCGGCCACGCACTCGACGTAGCGCTGCTCCGCCGCATCCGTGGTCTGCGGCAGCTGCTCCTTCATCTCCGCGAAGGCGGTAACCCCCATCTCGTCCATCTGATCGGCGGGGAACAGCTGCAGCTGGCGCCGCCCGGTCGGCGACGTCGCGCAGGCCACGAGGCCACCCACCAGCAGCGCTGTCAGCAGAGCGCGCATCGCCATCCTCCGCGATCGGGCAAACGGTTCGGCATTGCCGTTACTTGGGATTTTCTTGGGGCCGGGCGTCGGCGCTCACAAGCGCGTTCAGCCGTCGCTCGGGACGTCCGCCCCGGACCGCGCGCCGAGCGGCGGCGCCGGCGGATCGGGCCGGTAGACGAACTCCGGGAGTGCGCTCAACTGCTCGCGGCTGACGTCGTAGAACACCTTGTCGCCACGCAGCTGCAGGCGCTCGATGGGCACGGCCACCATATAGTTGCCCACCCCCAGGAAACCGCCGACCGACAGCACGGCGTGCGTCACCCGATGGTCCCTGGCGACGATCAGATCCACCACCTTGCCGACGGGCTCGCGCTCGGCATTCTCCACCGGCTTGCCGATGATCTTGGTGACGGCGAAATCGTAGTCGGGCGTCTGCTTGGGGCGGTCCGGCTGACCATCCCAGTCGGTCAGACCGCTCAGCGTCCACCCGCCGCCGCTCGCGGCGAGCGTCAGCAAGCCGCCGCAAATCAAAGCTCGGAGCATGTCCGCACTCCTTCGCGGTAATCGGTAATCGCCCGGCCACAGGGCGCTCGATACGGGCTATGTGGCGGCCGCCGCCGACCCGCACAACTCGCCCGCGCCGCCGGGTCTCAATGGCGGCTGAACACGGTCTTGCCGCCGTTCTTGTCGAAGGCGATCACGTCATAGGGCTGCTTGACCGGTCCCTCCATGCCGGGCGAGCCCATCGGCATGCCCGGCACCGCCAGTCCGGCCACCTGGGGGCGCTCCTTCAGCAGGCGGTGGATGTCGCTGGCCGGCACGTGCCCTTCGATCACGTAGCCCTCGACCGTGGCGGTATGGCAGGAGGCCAGCTCGCGGGTGATGCCGTGCGCCTGCTTGACGGCCGTGAGATCGTCCAGCTCCTTGACCGCCACTTGGAAGCCGTTGGCTTCGAGATGCCGCACCCAAGCCACGCAGCAGCCGCAGGTCGATGTCTTATAAACCGTGACGTCGGCGGCCGAGGCCATGCCCGTCCCCCCCGCGACACTCACCGCCAGCGCCAGCGCCGTACCGCCGATGACCGCCCGGAATCGTCTCATATCGCTCTCCTGATCGTACGCGGGGCAACCCCGCCACGCTCGCGCCAACCGAGCCCGCAACGGCTCGTTTTACCATGGCGCGCGCCAACTTACCCCAGGAGCGACACCGGCGCAGCGCGTTCCACCGCACGCGGCCGCGGACGGCGACGGCGCTGGACTCATTGCCTCGGGATCGGCTGGATCTGATAGTCGCTGGCGGACAGCGCCTTGATCAGATCCTCGGGCTCGACCTCGCCGGCGATACTGGCGATGCCCTCGTTGTCGATCTCCACGTGCTTCACCCCGGCGAGCTGGCGCAAAGCCTGCTCGATTTTCACCGCGCATGCCGGTCCCTTCATCCCCGAGATGCGCAGCCGCTGGGTTCGCTCCGGTGTCACCCTTGCCATGAGTTCCTCTCCCGGCGACGCTCGCCGCCCGTTGCTCAGTTCTTGAGCACTGGGGGTGGTGCGACCGCGATGGAAGAGGTCGATAACCGCTGCAGCGTGCGATATTCGTGTTTTGCTATCGTTGACCGACGTCAAAACGCCGTGTGCCCGGCGGCGTCACGTTTTTCGCGTCACAATCAGGATAAACCTCCGCAATGAGCATCGCCTCCCCGTTTCCCGCCGAGCTGACGCCGGATCTGCAACCGGTGCGGCTCGGGATCGACACGCATCAGGAACCCGTGATCTATCTGCGCGCCGACTGCCCGGTCTGCCGCTCAGAGGGCTTCAACGCGCACTCGCGGGTACTGGTGACGATCGGCCAGCGCAGCATCATCGCCACCCTGGCGGTGGTGCGCAGCGAGCTGCTGTCGGTCGACGCGGTCGGCCTGTCGGAAGCGGCCTGGCAGCGACTCGACCCGGCGCCGGGCGAACGGGCGCGCTTCGCCCATCCGCCCCCCGTGGAGTCGCTCAGCGACGTGCGCCGCAAGATCTACGGCCATACGCTGGACGACGAGCAGCTCAACGGCATCGTGCGCGACATCGTCGCGCGCCGCTACACCGACGTGGAGCTGGCGGCCTTCGTCACCGCCTGCTCCGGCGACCGCATGACCATCGACGAGGTCACCGGCCTGACCCGCGCCATGATCAACGTCGGCGAGCGGCTGACGTGGAACGCCAGCCCGGTGGTGGACAAGCACTGCGTGGGCGGCCTGCCTGGCAACCGCACCACGCCGCTGGTGGTGGCGATCGTCGCCGCACTGGGACTGACCATGCCCAAGACCTCGTCGCGCGCCATCACCTCGCCGGCCGGCACCGCCGATACCATGGAAACCATGGCGCCGGTGCGTCTGCCGCTGGCGCAGATGCGCCAGGTGGTGGAGCGCGAGGGCGGCTGCATCGTCTGGGGCGGCGCGGTGCACCTGAGCCCCGGCGACGACATCCTGGTGCGCATCCAGCGCGCGCTCAATCTCGACAGCGAGGACCAGCTGGTAGCGTCGGTGCTCTCCAAGAAGGCCGCCGCCGGCTCCACCCACGTGGTGATCGACATCCCGGTCGGCCCCACCGCCAAGCTGCGCTCGCCGGAGCGGGCCGAGCGGCTGCGCGGCCGGCTGCTGGCGGTGGGCGAGCGGCTGGGGCTGAACCTGCGGATCGTGACCAGCGACGGCTCCCAACCGGTCGGCCGCGGCATCGGCCCGGCGCTGGAGGCGCACGACGTGCTGGCGGTGTTGCAAGGCCACCCCGAGGCCCCGGCCGATCTGCGCCAGCGGGCGCTGCTGCTGGCCGGCGAGATCCTGGAAATGGCCGGTCGGGCGCCGCAAGGCGGCGGCGTCGCGCTGGCCACGGCGGCCCTCGACGACGGCCGCGCCTGGGCCAAGTTCCAAGCCATCTGCGAAGCCCAGGGCGGCATGCGCGAACCCGGCCGGGCGCCGCTGCAACAGCCGGTGGTGGCCGAGACCAGCGGCTGTCTGCTGGCCATCGACAACCGCCGGCTGGCGCAGCTGGCCAAGCTGGCGGGCGCCCCGGCCGCCCCCACGGCCGGCGTGTACATGCACGTGCGGCTGGGCGACCGGATCAGTCGCGGCCAGCCGCTGTTCACCCTGCATGCCGAGACGCCGGGCGAGATGGCCTATGCGCTAGAGTACGTACGGCACCACAACAACATCTTCCTGATAGGAGACCCGGCATGAAGCGAGTCGCCTTCGCCTATCCCGGTTTCGAAGCCTGGGCCGCGGCGCTGGCGCCGCGCGTGGGCGCCGAGCTCGGCGAGTACACCCTGCGCCGTTTTCCCGACGGCGAAAGCTACGTGCGCATCCACAGCGACTGCGAGGGCATCGACGCCATCGTGGTCGCCGGCCTTGACCGCCCCGATCCCAAGCTGGCGCCGCTGCTGCTGCTCGCCGCCACGCTGCGCGATCTAGGCGCGGCCCGGGTCGGCCTGGTGGCGCCGTACCTGGCCTACATGCGCCAGGACACACGCTTCAAGCCCGGCGAAGGCATCACCTCGCACTATTTCGCTCGGCTGCTGTCGGCTAACTTCGATTGGCTGCTGACGGTGGATCCGCACCTGCATCGCACCCCCAGCCTCGACGCCATCTACAGCATCCCCAGCCGGGTGGTGCACGCGGCGCCGGCCATCGCCCGGTGGCTGACGAGAGAGGTGGAACGGCCGCTGCTGATCGGCCCCGACAGCGAGAGCGAGCAGTGGGTGGGCGCCGTCGCCGCCCTGGCGGGCGCACCGTTCCGGGTGCTGGAGAAGGTCCGCCACGGCGACCGCGAGGTCAGCGTGCGGCTGCCGGCCGGCGAGGACTGGCGCGGCCACACGCCGGTGCTGGTGGACGACATCATCTCCAGCGGCCGCACCTTGCTGGAGACCATCAGCCAGCTGCGCCAGCTCGGACTGGCGACGCCGGTGTGCATAGCCGTGCACGGGCTGTTCGCCGAGGACGCCTGGGAGATGCTGAGCGCCACCGGCGCGCGCGTGGTGACCACCAATACCGTTCCTCATGCCAGCAACGCCATCGACGTCGCCGACCTGAGCGCCGACGCGCTGGCGGCACTGCTGGAAACAGCGGTCTGACGATTGCTCCCCTAGCAAACGCCGGAAAAACGCTTATATTCACGCGCCGTCGGTTCCTCGCCCGGAACCCTTACGCCGCCGCCGCTGTCCACGCCTGGGCAGCGGCCAAGCATTAGGCAACGTTGATGCACGTCAAGTCCCGGGGCTAAGCCGTGCGATAGATTTGCTGCTATGCGGCAAGCCGTCATCTGCGGCGCGCGGCTTGGCCTCGGTGCGCGTTGAACCCGTTTTTCGCCGCCCCCGTCCTGGGGAGGCTGGAGGTAAGCGAGTGACCAAACTCAAGATCCAGGGCATGACCTGTGGACACTGCGAGCAAGCCGTCAGCAAGGCGCTGGCGCAGGTCCCCGGAGTGACCCGCGTGGTCGAAGTCAGCCGTGAGCGCGAGCTAGCCATCGTCGAGGGCGATGCCCAGCCGCAGGCGCTGGTCGCGGCCGTAATCGAAGAAGGCTACAGTGCGGAGGTAGTGGAATGAGCGCGGTGATGCATTCTCACCAGCCGGCGGACGACCAGGGTCTGAAGCTGGAACCGCAGGTGCGCGAGGATGCCCGTCGGCGCCTGCTGTCGGTCAAGGGACACGTCGAAGGCATCCTGCGCATGCTGGAGAGCGACCAGGTCTACTGCGTCGACGTGCTCAAGCAGCTCAAGGCGGTGGACGGCGCGCTCGCCAAGATCGGCGATCTGACTCTCAAGAGCCACCTCAAGAGCCATGTGATCACGCCGCATCGGCGCGGCGAGGAAGACCGGATCATCGAGGAGCTCATGGAGATCCTCAAGTACCGCTGATCGCGGCCCCGCCCCTCCCCACCCGGTCGATCCGACCGAATCGCGTTCCCCCGTCTCGTCGCCACCGGCGGCTCCGCTCGCCGAGTCGGCCGCTGCCGTGCCGACCGCCACGGCGGCGAGACGGCGGGCACGCAGCGGCGCTAGCCGTGCCACTGGACCACGCCGCTGCCGGCGATCAGCAGCACCAGCAGACCGAACACGATCCGGTAATAGGCGAACACCGTGAAATCGTGGCGCGCGATGTAGCGCAGCAGGGCGCGCACGGCGACGAAGGCGCTGACGAAGGAAGCCGCGCCGCCCACGGCGAACAGCCCCAGGTCGTGCGCATCGAACAGGTGGCGGTTGCTGTACACGTCATACAGCGAGGCGGCGCCGAGCGTGGGGATGGCCAGAAAGAACGAGAACTCGGTGGCCGCCTTGCGCGATAGCCCGAACCACAGCCCGCCGATGATGGTGGCGCCGGAGCGCGACGTGCCGGGGATCAGGGCGAAGCACTGGGCGATGCCGACCTTGAGCGCGTCCTTCCAGCTCATGGCGTCGACCTCGTGCACGGCCACCGCGTGCACGCGCCGCTCCACCCACAGGATCAGCAGACCGCCCGCCACCAACGCCAGCGCCACCGGCACCGGCGAGAACAGGTAGCGCTTGATGTAAGCGCCGGCCGCCAGCCCGACCAGCGCCGCCGGCAGAAAGGCGATGAGCAGATTGAGCACAAAGCGGCGAGCCTGCGGGCTGCGAGGCAGACCGATGAGCACATCGGCCAGCCGGCGCCGGTACTCCCAGCACACCGCCAGGATAGCGCCCAGCTGAATGGCGATCTCGAAGACGCCGCGCTTTTCCTCGTCCAGGAAGTCCAGCAGCTCGCCGGCGAGGATCAGATGCCCGGTGCTGGAAATCGGTAGGAACTCGGTCAATCCCTCGACGATGCCCATGGCCACGGCCTTGAGCAGCAGCAGCAAATCCATTCGAACCCTCTAATTATCGTTGGAAGCCACCGACCCGCCGCCGGAAGCTCCGATGGTGGGAACCGCGGCGCTCGCACCCCTCGCCGCGCGCCGGTCGCATCATAACGCATCGCCCCCTCGCGGATCGGTCGACCAGTGCGCCCCCTATCGCCCCCGGCGCAAAGACGCTAGCATCGGCCGATCGTCGCAACCGCCTTCGCCGAGATTCCGTGGATAGCGCGCTGCTCAATGCCATTACCAGCTTCGGGCTGGTCGCCGCCGCCGAGATGGGTGACAAGAGCCAGCTGGTGTGCATGGGTCTGGCCGCCCGTCACCGCGGTTGGCCGGTCTTGCTGGGCGCGGTCACCGCCTTCGCGCTGCTCAATCTGATCGCCGTGGTGTTCGGCGCCGGCGTCGCCCGCTGGCTGCCCGACTGGCTGGTGGCCGCCGCGGTGGCCGTGCTGTTCACGCTATTCGCCGTGCAGTCCTGGCGCGCCGAGCCGGAACCGCCGGGCGAAGTGGCGGAAAAACCGGGCCATAGCGTGCTGGCCAGCGCCTTCCTACTGATCTTCCTCGCCGAATTCGGCGATAAGACGCAACTGGCGGTGGCCGCGCTGTCCAGCGAGCTGTCGCCGGCCGGGGTCTGGGCCGGCGCCACTGTCGCGCTGACCATCACGTCGATGATCGGCGTCGTGGCCGGCCGCACCGTGCTGCAGCGTCTGCCCATCCACTGGCTGCACCGCCTGGCGGCGCTGTTCTTCCTCGCCTTGGGTCTGTTCGCCGGCTACCGCGCCGTTCAGCCGCTGCTGAGCTAGCGCAACGCCGGCGCGCTACAGCGTGCCGCGCAGCCACGCCTCCCGCGCGCGCACGGTGTTGCCGAGGCGCTCGCCGCTTATCCGCACGCCGAGCCCCGGCGCGAGCGTCAACTGCGAAAAGAACTGGGACTGGGAAACGCGGTTGCCCGCGAGATCGCGGAACACGGTACCGCCATGGGTCTGCACCCGCACGCCGGCAACGCGCAACTCCGGCTGCGCGATGTCGCTGGCACTCCCCTCCAGGCGCAGCGCCGCCGGCGCGTCACGCCGCTCCAACCGCACGGCGATGAACCGGTCCTGGGCATCGACGTAACCGCCGACACGCACCCAGTCGCCACTGCGCAGGTCGGCGAAGTCGAAAGGACGCGCCGCGCTCGCGCTCCGGTCCTCCAGCAGCGTGCGGTCGGTCACCGTGAGCCGGCGTCCGAGCGCGGTCACGGTGCCGGCGTCGGCGTCGATGGCATCGAGCTGCGCCAGGACTTCCGAGTCCGCCAGCGGCTCGAGTTCGACGCGGGAAGCGCGCACGACGCCGCCTGTCTCGACGCGGCCTTCGACCCGCGCCCGGATATTGGTTTCGAGATTGAGGAAGCCGGTACCGCTGGGCAGCCAGCGGGTGGCGCTGTCGGTGCGCACCCATTGGCTGCCGACGAGGAAGCTGCCGCCGGCGTCGACCGCGCCGACGATACCCTCCAGTTCGACGCGGCGGCCGCTGGCGGCCAGCGTGCCGTCCTTGAGCTCGACCACGGACGCGCGCAACACGCCGTTGATCAGGCTAGGGCCACGCACGTCCACCCACTGCCCGGTGGTCGGACCGCCGGCGGAGAAACCGCGCAGCGTGGCGGTGCTGTAATCGACCGCCTGCGCGCCGATGTAGAGCGTGCTGTTGAAGGCGTCGAGATTGCCGATCCGTCCTTCCAGCTCGAACGGGATACGCTCGCGCTTGGCGATATAGCGCGCCCGCACCACATCGTCGGCGTCGATCAGGCCGCTGACCTCGACCCGGTCGTCGACGGCCAGGCTGTCGAACTCGCCGCCGTCGATGCCGGTATCCGGCAGCACGGCCACGGTACGGCCGAGGACCACGAAGCGGCGGTTGACCCGGTCGATGCTGGTGATCGGGCCGGCGAGGGTACGGTCGTATTCGACCCGGGAGGCGGTGACGGCATCGTCGTCCTCGTTGCCGGTCAAGCGCACCACCATGCCGATCTGCAAATCCGCGTGGCTGGCCCTCTCGCCGCCGATCAGGATCTCCGCGCCGCTGGTATCGAAACGCGTGCCGTTGACGGTGACGCCGTCGAGCCGGCCGATGGAACCGTAGCTGACGATGTCGGCGCCGTCATCGTCGGGGAACAGCGGATCGGTGCCGCAGCTGAACTGCACCACGGCGAGCAATGCCGCGACCCCCAATGACCATACCGCCCCTTGCATCGTCAGCTCCCGGGTCGACACTCCTCCGCGGCGCCGGCCGGGCCGTGCGCACGGCCCGGCCGGTCCAAGGCTACTTGGCGGCGGCCGCCAGCGCCTGGTCGATATCGGCCAGGATGTCGTCGATGTGCTCGATGCCGATCGACAGGCGCACCATGTCCGGCGTCACACCGGCCTTGGCCAGCTCCTCGTCGTTGAGCTGCCGGTGGGTGGTGCTGGCCGGATGGGTGGCCAGCGACTTGGCGTCGCCGATGTTCACCAGGCGCACGATCAGCTTGAGCGCGTCGAGGAACTTGGCACCCGCTTCCTTGCCGCCCTTGATGCCGAAGCTCAGGATGCCGGAGGCCTTGCCGTTCATGTACTTCTGCACCAGGGCGTGTTCCGGGTGATCCGGCAGGCCGGCATAGTTGACCCAATTCACCTGCGGATGGTCCTTGAGGAACTGCGCCACCTTCAGCGCGTTCTCGCAGTGCCGCTCCATGCGCAGCGGCAGGGTCTCAATGCCCTGCAGCACCAGGAAGGCGTTGAATGGCGACAGCGCCGCGCCGGTGTTGCGCAGCGGCACCACGCGCGCCCGGCCAATGTAGGCAGCTGGCCCCAGCGCCTCGGTGTAGACCACGCCATGGTAGGACGGGTCAGGCTCGTTGAGCATGCGGAAGCGCTCTTTGTGCTCGGCCCACGGGAACTTGCCGGAGTCCACCAGGATGCCGGCGATGGTGGTGCCGTGGCCACCCATGTACTTGGTCAGGGCATGCACCACGATGTCGGCGCCGTGCTCGAACGGCCGCCACAGATAGGGGCTGGGCACGGTGTTGTCGACGATCAGCGGCACGCCGGCGTCGTGGGCGATCTTCGCCAGCCGCTCGATGTCGGCGATGTTACCGGACGGATTGCCGATGGACTCGCAGAACACCGCCTTGGTCCGGGCGTCGATCAGCTTGGCCAGACCCTCGAAGTCATCATGGGCGGCGAAGCGCACCTCGATGCCGCGGCGCGGGAAGGTATGGGCGAACAGGTTGTAGGTGCCGCCGTAGAGCTTGCTGGTGGTGACGATGTTGTCGCCCACCTCGGCGATGGTTTCGATGGCGTACTCGATCGCCGCCATGCCCGAGGCCAGGGCCAGCGCGCCCACGCCGCCTTCCATCTGCGCAACGCGCTGCTCCAGCACCGCGTTGGTGGGGTTCATGATGCGGGTGTAGATGTTGCCCGGCACCTTCAGGTCGAACAGGTCGGCGCCGTGCTGGGCGCTGTCGAAGGCGTAGGAGGTGGTCTGGTAGATGGGCACCGCCACCGCCTTGGTGGTGGGATCGGGCGAGTAGCCGCCGTGAATGGCAATCGTCTCGAGCTTCACACTGTTCCCCTTATGTCTAGTGGTGGCAAGCGAGTCGGCCTCTCGCCACTTGTAGAGTCTCTAACAAAACCCTGCCGAGCCGACTGCAAGGCTTTCTTAGAGACTCTGCACCGATGGCGGAAACCGTGAAGCCGCGCGCGCGGCACGCGACCATTAGCATCTTATTTTATTAAAAACAAAAGTTTGGCGAGCCACCGCCGCAGCCGGAAGCGGCGCGGACGCGGATCGAACGTCCTACCTAGGTTACCCGTCTAGCAAGACGGCGCAAATAGCCTGGAGACATAAGAAAATGCCGAAGCGCTCTACGCTTCGGCATCCTGAATAAAAAAACCGGCCCGACAATTGGGGGGGGGGGATGGGTCGGACCGGTCAATAACCGTAGGCTTCGTCTCGAAGCCGACCGCTCGTCGCGGTCTCTCTGTTAGCTATGACTCTCTTGCCGCCACAAAGTTCCATCTGGAGACACGGCCCCCGATTTCAAGTCCGCTCGGGCCCCGTGCCCTGTTTGGATCGTAGTAGGGATACCGCTCCGCTCTTTCAAGGGAGGCCGCCCGCTAGCGGTCGGTGTTCCGCTCGATGGCGTCGCCGGCGTCGTCTACCGCCCGGTCCACCTTCTCTCCTGCGTTCTCCATGGGACCATCCTGGTCGCAACCGACCAGCGGGCAGACCAGCAACGCAACTAGCAACCACTTGGCCATAACGGCACTCTCCGCGCTCGGGGGCGGCGAAACGCCGCCGCGCCCCACTTCTTTCGATTGAAGGTCAGCCGCCGCTCGCGCCAGAGCCGGTGCCACCGGTACCCGCGTCGCCGCCGCCCAAGCCGCCCGGCTGACCGGAAGGACTAGTCTCCTCACCCTGCCCGCTCCCGCCGGCCGGACCGCCACCGGTACCGCCTCCCTGCTGCTCGCAGCCGACCAGGGTCAAAGGAAGCGCCAGAGCCAAAATGGCGAGCAATTTACGCATGCGAATGTGCCTCCGTTACGTTGTGGGCGCCCATCCCGCGCAATGTCCCTCGGATCCGTCCCAGGGAGTTGCCGCACGGGCCCGTCTCGAGCGCGGCTTTATCTGGGGTCGTGACGACACCATTCAACACGCAGCGATCGCCGTCCCCGAAAACGTCCGCCCCGGCGGCGATTGCGCCGAAGATCTCTGCGCATGCACCAAAAACCTTTTTTCTCAATACGTTGCGAATTCAGCAAAGAGCCTTCCCGGCGCTCCGCCGAGCGCCCGCAATTCGCAGCAGCGTCGCCATTTAACGACAGCCGAGTTACCGAGCTTCAGGAGACTTCATGAGCGAATTTCCGTTACCACGGCGATTGCACAACGCCCGCGGCGATATTCGCCGGGTCGGGATAGAGCTGGAGTTCGCCGGAGTCGATATCGACCAGATCTGCGCGATTATCGTGGAGCTCTACGGCGGTTCGGTGAGCGAGTTGAGCCGATTCGAAAAGCGGGTAGTCGGCACGGCCTGGGGCGATTTCGACGTCGAGATCGACCTGCTGCTGCTCAAGGAGCGCAGCTATCTGAAGTTCCTCGATTTCATGGGGGTAGATCTGAGCGACGAGTCGCTGGCGCAGGCGGAGGACCTGCTGGCGCGGGTCGCTTCCACTCTGGTGCCGCACGAGATCGGCTCGCCGCCGCTGCCCATGACCGAGGCTTGGCGGACCGAGCGGCTGCGGGAGCGGCTGCAACAGGCGCATGCCTTGGGCACCAAGGCCTCGCTGCGCTACGCCTTCAGCCTGCAGTTCAACCCGGAGGCGCCGGCCTTCGACGCCGACACGTTGCTCGCCTACCTGCGCGCCTTCTTGCTGCTGGTGGACTGGCTACAGCAGCGCAGCCAGGTAGCGATCGCCCGGCGCCTGTCGCCGTTCGTCAACGATTTCCCGCAAGCCTACGTGCGCCGCGTGCTGGACCCCGGCTATCGGCCGAGCATCGAGCAGCTGATCGACGACTACGTCGATTACAACCCCACCCGCAACCGGCCGCTGGACATGCTACCGCTGCTCGCTCACATCGCCGGCGAACGGGTTTGCCGCGATCTGGGGGAGCATAAGGTCAAGAACAAACCACGCCCGACCTTTCACTACCGCCTGCCGAATTGCCTGATCGACGATCCGGACTGGACCATTGCGCAAGAGTGGGCCGGCTGGGTAGCCGTGGACGACCTGGCTCAGGCTCCGGACAAGCTCGCAGCGATGAGCGAGGATTTCCAGCGGCACCGCAGTCAGTGGACGCTGGGCTATGATGAAGGCTGGGCCAACCGCGTCGCCGACACATGGCTGGAACGAGGCGCCCGCTGATCGGCGTCACCGGCCCAGACCGGGGAGGGCTGGCCGCCTGGTGGTTCACTTGGCTGGCGGTGCGCCGCGCCGGCGGCAGGGCGATCCGCATCACGCCCAGCCGGCCCTGCCGGCCGGAGCAGCTCGACGGCCTGATCATCGGCGGCGGCGCCGACATCGACCCGACCTTGTACGGCGGCCAGGAAAGCAGCACCCTGCAAGAGCTGCAGAGCCCGGAGCGGATGCTGGCGCGGCGGCTGCTGTCGCTGGTGCTGTTTCCGCTGATCTACCTACTGCGGCGGGCCTTGAGCACCATGACCCACCGTCCCGGCGGCGACAGCGCCCGCGACGCCCTGGAAACGGCGCTCCTGCGGGCCGCGCTGGCCCGCGGCCTGCCGGTACTGGGCATCTGCCGCGGCGCGCAGCTGCTCAACGTCTGTTGCGGCGGTTCGCTGTATCAGGATCTGACCGCGTTCTACGTGGAGACGCCGCAGGTTCACACCGTATGGCCGCACAAGGCCATCGTGATCGAACCCGGCAGCCGGCTCAGCCGCATTCTCGGCAGCACCGCCTGCCGGGTGAACTCACTGCACAAGCAGGCCATCCGCCAGCTCGCGCCGGACCTGCGGGTGGTGGCCCGGGAAACTACGGGCGTGGTGCAGGCCGTCGAGCACGACCTGCTACCGTTCGCCATCGGCGTGCAGTGGCACCCCGAGTATCTGCCCCAGCGCCCGGACCAGCAGAACCTGTTCCGCGCCCTGGTCCGCGAGGCCAGCCAGCGCAGCGCGCGTCAGTGAGCGTCCTGCCGAGGCCGCTCCCGCGGCGGGGCCGGATGGGCCGTGTCGTTGCGCACATTGCGAATCACGAACCGCACGAAGTACACGGCCATACCCAGCATGGCCAGGATGACGATCAGGCTCAACCAGAAATCGGGACGGTTGCTGACCAAAGCGATCAAGTCTTGCATGACGAGCGGCCTCTTTTCGTTGTACTTATCGACCGCACCATGCCGCGTTCGCAGCCGGCGCTTGTTGACCGGAGTCAATTTCCCTGTCAATTGCGTGGTTAAAGCCCTGGTCGCGACGATGGCTCACCCCGCGAAAGCCGCATGCCGGCGGAGCCAATTCGTGGCCGCCTTGGCCGGCATGGGCTTGCTGATGTGATACCCCTGCGCCTGATTGCAGCCCAGGGTATGCAGCACGTCCAGGGTGGCGCCGTCCTCCACCCCCTCCGCCACCACCTGCAGGCCGAGCTCGTGCGCCATATGGATGGTGGAGCTGACGATGATGCGGTCCTGGTCATTGCTGGCCATGGCGTTGACGAAGCTGCGGTCGATCTTGACCGCGCCGATCGGCAGCCGCTTGAGATAGGCCAGCGAGGCGTGGCCGGTGCCAAAATCGTCGATCGACAGGCGCAGCCCCAACTCGCGCAAACGCGACAGCACCCGCTGCGAATGCTCCGGATCCATCATCACCGCGGTCTCGGTGATCTCCAGCTCCAGCCGGTCGGCGGACACCCGGTGCTGCTCCAGCAGCCGCAGCACCGTGGCCGGAAAGCTTTCGTCGAGCAGATTGCGCACCGACACGTTGACCGCGCACTTGATGTCGATGCCGTTCTCCAACCAACGCGCCATCTGCCGCAGCGTCCGGTCGAGCACCCACTCGGTGAACGGCCCCACCAGCGAACTGACCTCGATGATCGGCACGAACTGGCTGGGCGGCAGCAACCCGAGCTCGGGGTGGCGCCAGCGCACCAGCACCTCCAGCCCGGCCGGCTCGCGGCTGGCGACATCCACCTTGGGCTGGAAGTACAGCTCCAGGCCGTCGCTGCGCAACGCGGCGCCCAGCTCGGTCATCGCCGCCAAGCGCTGCGGCGAGTGGGGATCGTGCTCGCGCCGGTAGATCGCCAGGCCGCTGGCGCGGTCCTTGGCTTGGTACATCGCCACCTCGGCGCGGCGCAGCAAGGTGACGGCATCGGTGCCGTGCTCGGGGAACAAGGCCAGTCCGGCCGAGCCGGCCAGCTCCACCGACAACCCTTGCAACGCGAACGGCTCCTGCAGCACCCGCAGCAGCTCGCGCCCGGCCTCGCGCGCCTGCTGCGGACTCTTCACGCGCGGCAGCAGCAACGCGAACTCGTCGCCGCCCATGCGCGCCACCATGGCCCCCTCGCGCCGCACGCCGCGCACGCGCTCGCCGACCTGCCGCAGCAGCTCGTCGCCGGCCTCGTGTCCCAAGGTATCGTTGATCTCCTTGAAGCGATTGAGGTCCATCAACAGCAACGCGCCACCACCCGCCGAGGCGTTGGCCTGCGCCACCGCCTCGGCCAACGCCCGACTCAGGCAGGCGCGGTTGGGCAAGCCGGTGAGGGCATCGGTGTTGGCCTGGCGCCGAAGTTCTTCGAGATGGCGGTAGCGATCGGTGACATCCCGCTGCGTCCCCCAGATCCGGACCAGACGGCCGCGCTCGATCATGCCCACCGCGTTACTGCTGAGCCAGCAGCCGGTGCCGTCCGGTCTGACCCAGTAGTAGTCCAGGGCGTTGCTGGAGTAGCCGTTGCGGACGAACGACTCCAGCAGCTCGGCCATCAGATCGCTCGACAGCAGCTCGCCGACGCTGCGCCCGCGCACCTGCTCGACGCTGGTATAGCCCCTGATCCGCAGCGCCACGTCGTTGGCCTCGACCAGCAGGGCGTGGCGCATCAGATAACGCACCTGCTCCTCCGGCGGCAGATCGATGGGCATGGGCGGCTTGACGTCGAGCTGCCAAATCCCCTCGCTGCTGGTGGCGAAGAACGCCCGGTAGCGCTGCTCGCTGTCGCGCAGGGCGGAATCTTGGCGCCAGCGCTCGAAGTGGCTCGCCGCCACCAGATAGGCCGACGGCACCAGCACGGCGAGGAACGACTGCAGCTCGAATACGCCGGACATGACGTACGGCCCCATGCCGAGCAGATTCAAGAACAGCACGTCGAAGGTGAGATAGAGCGCCGCCAGGCCAGTGACCACCGGCCCGAAGCGCATCGCCACCCAGTACAACAGCGGAAACGCCAGGTAGTAGTAACTGGAGCTGACCGCGGTGGCGAGCAGAACCATTTTCAGGACCAGCGCCGCGATCAGCGCCAGTCCCTCCAGCGACCAGCACGACCGCTCCAGGCGGATGCTGCGCCGCTGCTGCCACAGCAGGATGGCACCGCCCACCGCCGCGATGCCGACGAAGTCCGCCAGCCACCACTCCAACACCGCGGCGGCGAAGTTCGGCGACGTGGGGTGGCTGACCAGCACGCCGATCACCGCGCCCACGCCGGCGGCGACGATGCCGCCCAAGGCGTTGTACACCACCACATGCCAGACCAGCGCCAGGTTCACCGGCTGGGTTCCGAGCACGCGGCGCACCAGCGCCGCGGCCACCAGCGGCTCGACGACGCCGGACAAGGCGAAGCCGAACATCAGCCCAGGCCGGTCGGCGCCGTTGAGCCAATCGATCAGCAGCTGCGCCAGAAACACGGCCGCCAGCAGCCATGGCCAGCGGTGCCTGGGGCTGAGCAGCAGCGCGGCCACCGCGGCGCCGGCCGGCAGCCAGACCGGCGATGGTGTGTCGGGACCGGACACGAACTGAAGACTGAAATGGGCCAGCGCGGCATAGACGAGGAACAGCGTCAGAACCACCAGCCCTTCCGATTTCAAGGACCGCTCTTTCGCCACTTGCCTCGTCCCCGCAATAGCCATATGTCTGCGCGACGTCCACCGCGGACCTTTAGCAACAGATATGGAGCGGCGGCGCCGATGCCACAACCAAGGGCGGCGGCGCGCATCCAACCCCGCCGCGGCGAAAACGGCGGAATAAGCTCATAGCGATTAATCCGGGCCAGTTCCCCGCCCCTTCGCCTATAATCGCCCGTTCCCTCGGCACCTGTTCGCAAAGCACGCCATGAACGATCGCATAGCCCGTCTCAAGGCCGACCTGTCGCAGCGCATCCTGTTACTGGACGGCGCCATGGGTACCATGATCCAGGGCTACAAACTCACCGAGGCCGATTTCCGCGGGGAGCGGCTCAAGGACCACCCCGTGGATCTCAAGGGCAACAACGACTTGCTGGCCCTTACCCGGCCGGACGTACTGACCGCGATCCATCGCGCTTATCTCGACGCCGGCTCGGACATCATCGAGACCAACACCTTCAGCTCCACCCGCATCGCCCAGGCCGACTACGGCCTGGAGCACCTGGTGTACGCGCTCAACCGGGAGTCGGCCCGCCTGGCCCGCGCGGTGGCCGACGAGGTCGAGCGCGCGACCGGCATTCCACGCTACGTGGCCGGCGCCATGGGGCCGACCAATCGCACCGCCTCGATCTCGCCCGACGTCAACGATCCGGGCTTCCGCAACATCACCTTCGACGAGCTGCGCGAGGCTTACCGAGAACAGGCCCGCGGCCTGATCGACGGCGGCGTCGATCTGCTGTTGCTGGAAACGATCACCGACACGCTCAACGCCAAGGCGGCGCTGTTCGCCATCGACGAGCTGTTCGAGGAGCTCGGCCGCCGCCTGCCGGTCATGATCTCCGGCACCATCGTCGATCAGTCCGGCCGCACCCTCTCCGGCCAGACCACCGAGGCGTTCTGGAACTCGATCCGGCACGCCCGGCCATTCTCGGTGGGCCTCAACTGCGCCCTGGGCGCCGAGCAGATGCGGCCGTTCGTGCAGGAGATCAGTCGGGTGGCGGACACCTTCGTCGCCATCTACCCGAACGCCGGCCTGCCCAACGAAATGGGCGAGTACGACCAGTCACCCGAGCACATGGCGCGCTACATCGAAAGCTTCGCCAAGGAGGGGCTGGTCAACATCGTCGGCGGCTGCTGCGGCACCACGCCCGCGCACATCCGCGCCATGGCCGAGGTGGTGCGCCGCTACCCGCCGCGCCAGGTGCCGCAGCGGCCGGTGGCGATGCGGCTAGCGGGGCTGGAACCCTGCAACATCGACGCTGACTCGCTGTTCGTGAACATCGGCGAGCGCACCAACGTCACCGGCTCGGCCAAGTTCCGCCGCCTGATCAAGGAAGGCAACTACGCCGAAGCGCTGGCGGTGGCGCGCGAGCAGGTGGCGAACGGCGCGCAGATCATCGACGTCAACATGGACGAGGGCATGCTCGATTCCAAGGCGGCGATGATCACCTTCCTCAACCTGATCGCCGCCGAGCCCGACATCGCCCGCGTGCCGATCATGATCGACTCCTCCAAGTGGGAGGTGATCGAGGCGGGCCTGAAGTGCATTCAGGGCAAGGGCATCGTCAACTCGATCTCCTTGAAGGAAGGCGAGGAAGTCTTCCTCGAGCACGCCAAGCTATGCCGCCGCTACGGCGCGGCGGCGGTGGTGATGGCCTTCGACGAGCAGGGCCAGGCCGACACCCTGCAGCGGCGGGTGGAGATCTGCACCCGCGCCTACCGGCTGCTCACCGAGCAAGTCGGCTTCCCGCCCGAGGACATCATCTTCGACCCCAACATCTTCGCCGTGGCCACCGGCCTGGAGGAGCACAACAACTACGCGGTGGACTTCATCGAGGCTACCCGCATCATCAAGCGCACCCTGCCGCACGCCCGCGTCAGCGGCGGCCTGTCCAACCTGTCCTTCTCCTTCCGCGGCAACGAGCCGGTGCGGGAGGCGATGCACAGCGTGTTCCTCTACCACGCCATCCAGGCCGGCCTGGACATGGCCATCGTCAACGCCGGGCAGATCGCCATCTACGACGAGATCGACCCGGAGCTGCGCGAGCGGGTGGAGGACGTGATCCTCAACCGCCGCCCCGACGCCACCGAGCGCCTGCTGGAGATCGCCGAGCGCTACAAGGGCCAGGGCGGCGGCGACAAGAAAGCCGAGGATCTGGCCTGGCGCGAGCTGCCGGTGGCCAAGCGCCTGGAGTACGCGCTGGTCAAAGGCATCGACGCCTACATCGAGCAGGACACCGAGGAGGCGCGCCAGCTCTACGCCCGGCCGATCGAGGTGATCGAAGGGCCGCTGATGGACGGCATGAACGTGGTCGGCGACCTGTTCGGCGCCGGCAAGATGTTCCTGCCGCAGGTGGTGAAGTCGGCGCGTGTGATGAAGAAGGCCGTGGCCTATCTCACGCCCTTCATCGAGGCCGAGAAGCGCAGCGACCAGAAGCCGAACGGCCGCATCGTCATGGCCACGGTCAAGGGCGACGTGCACGACATCGGCAAGAACATCGTCGGCGTGGTGCTGCAGTGCAATAACTACGAGGTCGTCGACTTGGGCGTGATGGTGCCGGCGGAGAAGATCCTCGCCACCGCCCGCGAGCAGCAGGCCGACATCATCGGCCTGTCCGGCCTGATCACGCCGTCGCTGGACGAGATGGCCAACGTCGCCAAGGAGATGGAGCGCGCCGGCCTGCGCCTGCCGCTGCTGATCGGCGGCGCCACCACCTCGCGGGTGCACACTGCGGTGAAGATCGCCCCGCACTACTCCGGCGACGTGATCTACGTGAAGGATGCCTCGCGCGCCGTGGGCGTGGCCGCCAACCTGCTCAGCGACACCCTGCGCGCGGAGTTCTCGGCGCAGATCCGCGCCGAGTACGAGAAGGTGCGCGAGCAGCACCGCAACCGCCAGCGCAAGGAGCGCTGGCTGCCGATCGAGCAGGCCCGCGCCAACCGCACCGCCATCGACTGGTCGAACTACCAGCCGCCCCGGCCGAAGGTGCTAGGCGTGCAGGTGCTGGACGACTACCCGCTCTCCGAGCTGATCGAGCGCATCGACTGGACCCCGTTCTTCCACGCCTGGGAGTTGGCCGGATCGTATCCGAAGATCCTCGACGACGCGGTGGTGGGCGAGTCCGCCCGCAAGCTGCTGGCCGACGCCCAAGCGATGCTCCGACGCATCGTCGAGGAGAAGTGGCTCACCGCGCGCGCCGTGTTCGGGCTGTTCCCTTTTTTTAATGATACGGCGACCACCGAGATCTACACCGACGACTCCCGCCAGGAAGTGCTGATCACCCTGCATCACCTGCGCCAGCAGAGCGAGAAGCCGGACGGGCGCCCCAACCAGTCGCTGGCCGACTTCGTCGCGCCGAAGGAAACCGGCCTGGCCGACTACATGGGCGCGTTCGCCGTCACTGCCGGCATCGGCATCGACGAGCACATCGCCCGCTTCGAGGCCGCGCACGACGACTACAACGCCATCATGCTCAAGGCGCTGGCCGACCGCCTGGCCGAGGCTTTCGCCGAGCGGCTGCACGAGCGCGTGCGCAAGGAGTACTGGGGCTACGCCGCCGACGAGGATCTGGACAACGACGCGCTGATCCGCGAGCAGTACCGCGGCATCCGCCCGGCGCCCGGCTACCCGGCCTGCCCGGACCACACCGAGAAGGCGCTGCTGTGGCGGCTGCTCGATCCCGAGCGCAACGCCGGCATCCGCATCACCGACAGCTTCGCTATGGTGCCCACCGCGGCGGTTTCCGGCTGGTACTTCGCCCACCCCCAGGCGCGCTACTTCGGACTGGGCAAGATCTACCGCGACCAGGTCGAGGACTACGCCCGCCGCAAGGGCATGAGCGTGCGCGAGGCGGAGCGCTGGCTGGCACCGAATCTTGGCTACGAACCGGAGGAGTGAGGGCGCGGAAACGGGCGGCGCGGTCGCTTATGAGCGACAGTTTTTGCAGTTGAATCTTATATAAGCGCACAGACATAAGCTGTGCGGCCGAGCGCGGCCGCGCACTTTCCAGCCAACGTCATGGAGGACGTATGAAGCGTCACGCATTATGGGCCTGTGTGCTTACACTCGCCGCCGCTCCCGTGTTCGCCGGTTCCACGTCCGGCAGCGGCTATCCGCCGTCGTCGGGCACGGACAGCTCCAGCGCCGACACCTCGAGTAGCAGCACGACCGATAGCGGCAGCTCGATGGGCAGCGCTTCCGGCGCCGGTGCAGCTGGAGGCGGCGCGACCGGCAGCGCGCCGAGCGGCGCCTCTTCGCCGATGTTGGGCGGCATGTCGTTCAGCGAAATCGACATCGACGGCGACGGCTCCATCACCGAACAGGAGTTCGCCAGCGCCAGCGCCCGCTCGGCGTCGGTCGGCGGCGGCACCGGCGGCGGCACCGGCAGCGGCGCGGGCGGCAGCTCCGACAGCGGGGCCAGCTCGGGCAGCGACACCGGCAGCAGCGGTAGCTCGACTAGCGGCTCGCTGGGCGGAAGCTCGAGCCAATAAAGCCCATCCCGGCAGGCGCCCAACTGGGCGCTTGCCGTTACCGGCCTAGGCAATTCAGGCGATGGTCTAGGCAATTCGGGCAATTGAGGAGCTCGACGGAACCGGCTACTGTGTCCCGATAACGAAAAAGCAACCAACGCCGCTTGTCTGCCACCCAGCCTCCTGCCAACGACATCCTCGCCAGTTTCCTACCGGGCTTGCTGATCCAACGCCTGCGCCGGCACCCCAGCTTGAGCCCGGCCGCCGAACAGCACTTCGGCGCTGTGCTGTTCGCCGACATCAGCGGATTCACCGCGCTCACCGAACGGCTCGCCGAACGCGGGGAGGAAGGCGCGGAGCTGGTCGGGCGGATTCTCAACGACTACTTCGGCACGTTGGTGGACATCATCGCCGATCACGGCGGCGATGTGCTGCAGTTCGCCGGCGACGCCGTCACCGCGCTATGGCTGCCGCCCGAGCCGCATGCCCTGCCGACCGCCTGCACCCAGGCCGCGCGCTGCGCGCTGGACATCCAGTCCCGCTTGAGGAACTGGCGCAGCATCGACGGTGCCGGCCTGGCCCTGCGCGTGGCCTGCGCAGCCGGCAAGGTATGGGCCGCCCAGCTGGGTGGCCGCGAGAACCGCTGGGAGTTCCTAGTCACCGGCGCTCCCCTGCACACCCTGTCGCAGGCGGTACAGGTTTGTGGCCCGGGCGAAGTCTTGGTCACGGACGACGTCGGGCGCATGCTGCCTCACGGCAGTCAGCTCACGCCCAGGGCGGACGGCTATCGGCGCTTGCTCGACTTGCCCGCCGGGACACCGCTGATCGCCGCCGCCAGCGCGCTACCGCTGCCTCCCCAAGCGCGGCAGTTCGTGCCGCGGGCGGTGGTGCAGCGCCTGGAAGCCGGCCTGGCCGACTGGATGGCGGAGTTCCGCCGCCTGACCGTGCTCTTCGTGAAGCTGGAGGGGCTCAACTACGACGCACCCGACTTGCTGCTGCGCCTGCAGCAGGCGACCCAGGCGCTGCAGGCGACGATCTACAAGCACGGCGGCGGCATCAACCAGCTGGCGATGGACGAGAAAGGCGTGACCCTGATCGCCGGCTGGGGCATTCCCGGCAAAGCGCACCACGACGACGCCGCGCGCGCCGTGGAAACGGCGCTGGCGATCCGCGCCGAGCTGCAGGGGCAGCGCCTCGGCTGCTCCATGGGCCTCACCACCGGACGAGTGTTCTGCGGCGTGCGCGGCGGCCAACGGCGTCGCCAGTACGCGCTGATGGGTCAGGCGGTCAACCTCGCGGCGCGGCTCATGCAGGCCGCCGACGGCGACATTCTGCTCGACACGGCGACCGCGCGGGCGGTCGCCGATCGCTTCGAGCTGCAGCGGCTGCAGCCGCTGCAGGTCAAGGGGCGCGCCGAGCCCGTGCCGGTCTATCGGCCGCGCGCGGCGCGCGCCCCGGCAGTGCGCCTGAGCGGCGTGGTGGGACGGCACCGGGAGCGCCGGCAGCTGGTGGATCTGCTGGCGCAGCTGCCGCAGTCCCCGGCCGCCAACCTGGTGCTGCTGGAAGGTGAAGCCGGCATCGGCAAATCCACCTTGCTGCGCTTCGCCGAGCAGGCAGCGGCCGACCGCGGCATCGCCGTGCTGCGCGGCAGCGAGACCGCCATGGGCGACGACAGCCCCTATGCCGTCTGGCGCGGCGTGTTCCAGCAGCTGCTCGGCGCCGCCGACGATCCGGAGCATGGCGGGCTGCGGCGTAGCCTCGACCGCCTAGGGCTAGCGGACTGGCTGCCCCTGCTGTCGGCGGTCTTGCCGCAGCAGTGGCCCGAGAACGAGGTCACCGCACCGCTGGTCGGCGCGGCCCGCACCGAGGCCACCTGCCGCTTGCTGGCGCGATTGCTGCGCCACGCGGCCGCGGAACGGCCGCTGCTGCTGCTGCTCGACGACGGCCAGTGGTTCGACCCCAATTCCTGGGCGCTGATCGCCGAGGTCGTGCGAGAGCCGGCGCCGATCCTGCTGCTGATCGCCACGCGACCGCTGAGCGAATCGGCCACGCCCACCCAACAGGCCCTACTGGCGCGCGCGGGCACGCTGCGCTTGGCGCTGCCGCCGATCAGCACCAACGACTGCGCGGCGCTGCTGCGCGACCGCCTGCGGGCCGTGGAGCTGCCGCCCGGGCTGACCGAGTTCGTGCACGAGCGCAGCGGCGGCAACCCGCTCTACGCCGAGCAGCTGCTGCTCGGACTGTTGGACAGCGGCCACCTCAAGGCCAGCGGCAGCGGCCATACCCTGCGGGTGGCCGTCAGCGAGCTCGACCGGCTGACGGCACCGGCGACCCTGGAGGGCGTGGTCATCGCCCGTCTCGACCTGCTGCCGCCGAGTAAGCTGCTCACACTCAAGGTCGCCAGCGCGCTGGGCTCGTCGTTCACGGTCGACACCCTCGCCGCCGTGCACCCGGTGACCGCCGATCCCCGCGTCATCGACGCCCAGCTCTCCCAGCTATGCTGGCGTGGCCTGATCAGCCAGGAACCGGGCGCCGCCGGACGCTACGCCTTCCGCCACGGCGTGCTGCAGCAGATCACCTATGGGCTGCTCAGCTTCGACCAGCGCCGCGCGCTGCACCGGGCGATCGCCACCCACCTGGAGAGCAGCGGCGCGGCGGCGACCTCGGACCTGGCAACGCTGGCTCAGCACTGGGCGGCCGCCGGCGAGCCGCTGCAGGCGGCGGCCTGCCTGGAGCGCGCCGCCCGCCAGGCCCTCGATCGCCTGGCGCTGGAGGAAGCGGTACGGCTGCTGGACGCCGCGCAGGTCTACGCCCTCGCGCCGCCGGACAGCCGCCGCGCCCGCTGGCACTACTGGTGCGCGGTGGCGGCCGTGCGCCTCGGCCAGCTGGGTCAAGCCAGCACCGAGATCCGCGACGCGCTGGCCATCGTCGGCCACCCGCTCCCCACCCGCCGCCTCGGCCTGATCGCCGACAGCGTACGGCAGGGATTGGTCCGACTGCGGCGCCGTCGCAATGCCCCATTGGCCAGGACAGCGGAGCAGCAGGCGTTGCTGTGCGCCGATCTGCACTGGATTCGCTGTGAGGCGGCGTACTTCGGCCTCGACCGCACGACGCTGATCAACAGCGCCCTGCGCACGCTGAACTTCGCCGAGCCGTCCGGTCCGAACCGCGCCCAAGCGCGGGCGCACGCGGTATTCGCGCTCAGTGTCGGCATCCTAGGCCGGCATCGGACCGCGCGCGCCCATTTCGCGCGCGGCAAGGCCGTGGCCGCCGAGCTGAACGATGCGGTGATCGGCGGCTACTGCCATCAGCTGGAAGCGATGTATCACCAAGGCATGGCCGACTGGGAGCGGGCCGAGACATGCAGCGACGCGGCCCTGCGTCTGTACACGCAAGCCGGCGACGAACCGCATTGCGCGGTAGCCCGCGCCGTGCGCGGCTTCATGCACCTGCACCGCGGCCAGCCGACCGCGGTGCTGGAGCGCGCCGGCTCCACCGAGACCGAACACTGGGTGGAGCGGCTGCCGCAAATGCTGCTGTGGCGAGCCGCCACCCGGCTGGCGGCCGGACTGATGCTGGAGGCGATCGACGCGGAAGCGTTCGAGCGGCTGGAACGGCTGCTGGCGCAACCGGCCTTCCCGGCCGATCAGCTGGTCGGGCACGGCGTGCTGGCCTTGGCCATGCTGCGCCGCGGCGACGACGGCGAGGCCCGAAGCCACGCCCAAGCGGTCCTGACCCTGGCTCGCGAACGGCCCACCACCTTTTACGGACTCTGGGGCTATTTCGGCGCGGCGCTATGCTGGCTGGAGCTCCGACGGCGCACGCCCGGGGACGCCGAACTGGAGCGCAAAGTCGCCGAGTCCTGCAAGGGGCTCGAGCGCTTCGCCCGCAGCTTCCCGCTGGGCCGCCCGGCAGCGGCGCTGGCCACCGGCTACCGCCACCGGCTGGACGGGCGCTACGATCTCGCCACCGCCGCCGCCGCCACCGCCCTCGACGCCGCCGAGCGCCTGCGCATGCCCTACGAGCAGGCGCTCGCCTGCCAACTGCTGGCGGAACTGGACGGCGATGCGCGCCAGCAGGAGCGGGCACAGCGGCTGCTGGCGGCGGTACGGGAAGGGACCGTGGCGGATGGCGCGGTTGCCGGAAGCCCAAAAGAAAACAGCTCGCGACCTCAGTCCGCGAGCTGAAAAACCCGCCTAAAGCGGAGGGTTGCCACGCCAAATCACATCGGATTCTGGCTCGACAACCTCACGCGCGCAGTGGATTTTTCACAAACTGTCGCTTCTCGACGACAGCTCCTTGCGCAGCACCAGCGTCTTGCCCTGCACGACCAGCAGGCCGCGCGCGGACAGGTCTTTCATCACCCGGCTGACCATTTCCCGGGAAGCGCCCACCCGGCTGGCGATCTCCTGCTGAGTGGGACGCGGCTCCACCACCAGCTGGTCGCCCTCGTCACGGGCGAGCCGCAACAGCACCTCGGTGACACGCCCGGTCACGTCCTGCAGCGCCATGGTCTTGAGCGACTGGGTCAGGGAACGCACCCGCTGCGGCAGCGCGCTGAGCACGTGCAGGGCCAAGCTCGGGCAGTCGGCCACCGCCCGCTCGTAGGCCTGCCGCCCGACCAGCAGCAGCCGGCTCGGCTCCACGCAGATGACGGACGCCGAGCGCGGCGCCTGGTCGATCAGCGCCAGCTCGCCGAAGAATTCGCCGGGGCCGTGGCTGTTGAGGATGACCTCGCGCCCCTGGGCGTCGCTGACGAAGACCCGTACCCGCCCCTCCAGCACCACGTACAGGTGGTCGCCACGCTCGCCTTCACTCACCAGCAGGGTATCGGCCGGAAACTGCCGCACGCTGCCGTGCTTCGAAAGGGCCTCGATATGCTCGGGCTTGAGGATAGGCGATGTACTGGTCTGCATGACTTGTTTTTCTTGGAGTTTGCCGCATCAGCATGCCGTCTTCACGGCGCATTGAGAAGGGGAAAGGTTCCGCTCGGATCGTTTCAACGCCGCAGTCTCCGCTCGATCAGACGGCTGGAGACCGCCAGCCCCAGCAGCGCATAGCCCGCCAGCACCGCCAAGTGCAGCAGCACGCCGGTGGGCTCTCCTCCCACCACCAGCGGCCGCACCAGCTCGATGGCGTGCGCCAGCGGCAGCAGCCGCACGACGGCGACCACCACCGCTGGCAGGCTATCCAGCGGGAAGAACACGCCGCTGAGCAGCAGCATCGGCGTCAGCACCAACGTGAAGTAATAGGTGAACACGTCGTAGTTGCGCGCCAGGGCGGTGACGATCATCGCCAGCGCGGCGAAGCAGAAGCCGACCAGCAAAGTCACCGGCAACACCCACAGCGCCTGCCAACCGCCCACCAGCCCCATGCCAGCGGCCACCAGCAGGATGGCGGTGGAATTGATCAGCGCCTTGGTCGCCGCCCACAGCAGCTCGCCCAGCACCACGTCCTCGACCTCCAGCGGCGCGTGCAGCTGGGCGCTCCAGGTCTGCTGCATGTGCATGCGGGTGAAGGCCGAGTACATGGCCTCGAAGCTGGCCGCGGTCATGGCGCTGGAGACAACGATGCCGGACGCGAGGAAAGTCATGTACGGCACACCGCCGACCTCGCCCACCATGCGGCCGAAACCGTAGCCCAGCGCCAGCAGGTAGAGCAGCGGCTCACCGAAGTTGCCGACGATGGATGGGCCCATGAGCTTGCGCCAGACCCGGAAGTTGCGCCGCCAGACCGGCAGGAAGCGCAGCGACGGCCGCGGCAGGCTCAGCGATCGTTCCATGCGTCAGTCCCTCAGCTCGCGTCCGGTCAGTTTCAGGAACACGTCTTCCAGATTGGCCGGCCGCTGGATGAACGGCAGCGCGCCGGCAGCGGCCAGCAGTCGCTCGCGGTCGTGGGCGTACAACAGTACGGTCTCGCCGACGTGCTCCACCCGCACGCCGGCGAACGCGTGCGGCCGCCCCAGGAAGGTATCGGCGTCCCGGGCGCGCAGCTCGATGACATGAGGCTCGATATGGGCGCGGATCAGCGCCGCCGGGCTGTCGCAGGCGACGATGCGGCCGTGGTCCATGATGGCGGCGCGGTCGCACAGCCGCTCAGCCTCTTCCATGTAGTGGGTGGTGAGGATGAGGGTGCGCCCCTGGTTGAGCAGCCGGCGCAACCGCTCCCAGATGTGCTGGCGCGCCTGCGGATCGAGCCCGGTGGTGGGCTCGTCCAGCACCAGCAGCGCCGGGTCGTTGATCAGGGCGCGCGCCAGGGTCAGGCGCCGCTTCATGCCGCCGGACAACGCCTGGATGGGGGCATCGGCCCGATCGGCCAGCTGCGCGTACTCCAGCAGCTCGGCGATACGCGCCTTCAGCCCCGGCCCCTTGAGGCCGAAGTAGCTGGCATAAGTGGCCAGGTTCTCGGCCACCGTGAAGTCCGGATCGAGATTGTCGAACTGGGGCACCACCCCGGCGCGCCGACGCATCTCCCGCGCCCGCGCCGGCACGGGCAGGCCCAGCACCTCGATGCTGCCGGCGCTGGGCGGCGTCAGCCCTAGGAGCATGCGCAGCGTGGTAGTCTTGCCGGCGCCGTTGGGCCCGAGCAAGCCGAAGCATTCGCCCGCGCGGACGCACAGGTCGACGCCGTCCACGACGACACGGTCGCCGTAGCGTTTGCTGAGCCCGCGGGCGCGCACAGCGACGGCCGCGCCATCCTGCCGCGCGGCGACCGAGGAAGGATTGCCGAGTGGATCTAGCCGCATGGTGTCCATACCTGGCGACACAGGCCGGCAGTTTAGTGGCTGACGCGGCGCCTTGCCTAGTGCGAACTGCGCCGGGCCGCGCCGTTGTGCTAGGCTCGCTGCTCTGCGAATTCCGCATACGAGGAGCCTTCCATGCCTGCCTACCGTTCCCGTACCTCCACCTTCGGCCGCAACATGGCCGGTGCCCGGGCGTTGTGGCGCGCCACGGGCATGAAGGACGGTGACTTCGCCAAGCCCATCATCGCGGTCGCCAACTCCTTCACCCAGTTCGTGCCGGGCCACGTCCACCTGAAGGACCTGGGGCAGCTGGTGATCGAGGAGATCGAGAAGGCCGGCGGCGTGGGCAAGGAGTTCAACACCATCGCGGTGGACGACGGCATCGCCATGGGTCACGACGGCATGCTGTACTCCCTGCCCTCGCGCGACATCATCGCCGACAGCGTGGAGTACATGTGCAACGCCCACTGCGCCGACGCGCTGGTGTGCATCTCCAACTGCGACAAGATCACCCCCGGCATGCTGATGGCGGCACTGCGCCTGAACATCCCGGTGGTGTTCGTCTCCGGCGGCCCGATGGAAGCCGGCAAGACCCGGCTGGCGGGCAAGGAAGTGGCCCTGGACCTGGTCGACGCCATGGTCGCCGCCGCCGACGACAACGTCTCCGACGAGGACGTGGACCGGATCGAGCGCTCGGCCTGCCCGACCTGCGGTTCCTGCTCGGGCATGTTCACCGCCAACTCCATGAACTGCCTCACCGAGGCGCTGGGCCTGTCGCTGCCCGGCAACGGCTCGCTGGTGGCCACCCACGCCGACCGCGAGCAGCTGTTCCGCCGCGCCGGCCGCCTGATCGTGGAGCTGACCAAGCGCTACTACGAGCAGGGCGACGAGTCGGTGCTGCCGCGCAACATCGCCAACCGCAAGGCTTTCGAGAACGCCATGAGCCTGGACATCGCCATGGGCGGCTCGACCAACACCGTGCTGCACCTACTGGCGGCGGCGCAGGAGGGCGGCGTGGACTTCACCATGGCCGACATCGACCGGCTGTCGCGCAAGGTGCCGAACCTGGCCAAGGTGGCGCCGGCCACGCAGCTCTACCACATGGAGGACGTGCATCGTGCCGGCGGCGTGATGGGCATCCTCGGCGAGCTCGACCGCGCCGGTCTGCTGCACACCGACGTGCCCACCGTCCACTCCCGCACGCTGGCGGAAGCGCTGGAGCAGTGGGACATCATGCGCACCAAGGACGAGAAGGTGCTGGAGTTCTACCGCGCCGGTCCGGCCGGCATTCCCACCCAGGTGCCGTTCAGCCAGAACACCCGCTGGCCTTCGCTGGACACCGACCGGGTCAAGGGCTGCATCCGCGCCAAGGAGCATGCCTATAGCCAGGACGGCGGCCTGGCCGTGCTGTACGGCAACCTCGCCGAGCGCGGCTGCATCGTCAAGACCGCCGGCGTGGACGAGAGCATCCTCAAGTTCGAGGGCCCGGCGCTGGTGTTCGAGAGCCAGGACGCGGCGGTCGAAGGCATCCTCGGCGGCAAGGTCAAGCCGGGCGACGTGGTGATCATCCGCTACGAAGGCCCGCGCGGCGGCCCCGGCATGCAGGAGATGCTCTACCCGACCAGCTACCTGAAGTCCAAGGGGCTGGGCAAGCTCTGCGCATTGGTCACCGACGGCCGCTTCTCCGGCGGCACCTCGGGCCTGTCGATCGGCCACGTCTCGCCGGAGGCCGCCGAGCAGGGCAACATCGGCCTGATCCGCGACGGCGACCGCATCCAGATCGACATTCCCAACCGCAGCATCCGCATCGACGTCAGCGACGAGGAGCTAGCGCGCCGCCGCGCCGAGCAGGACGCCAAGGGCTGGAAGCCGGCGCAGCCGCGCCAGCGCCGGGTGAGCGCCGCGCTCAAGGCCTACGCCAAGCTCGCCACCAGCGCCGACAAGGGCGCCGTGCGCAACGTCGAACTGCTCGATTGAGACGAGGCGGGCGGAAGTCCGCGGCGGCCGGCAAGGCCGCCGCGGCGTCGTTCGATCAGTAGTCGTCCGGGGCGTTGTAATCGTCGTCGGCATCCCAGCCGTCGTCGTCGGTATCGTCGTCCACGTCCTCGGCGTCTTCGTCCTCGTCGTCGCCCCAGCTGTCGGTGGGCTCGGCGCTGGCGATGTCCATTCGGTACCAGTCGTCGAGATCGATCTCTTCACGCGTGCCGTCGAAGTAACGGAGTTCCACCGTCCCGGCGTCCTCGTCGATCGCGGTCACCTCGAATTCGGCATCGTTATCCAGATCCTGATACCAATTGCCGACGATCGGGTCCAAATCGGTCGCCATTGTCGAATCTTCCTCGTCTTGAGCCTATTTCGGTAGGTTGAATGCATCACGCCGGGTCCGAGCCCGGCGTGCGACGCGGCTGCCGACGTGCGCATCCCTCCTACCGAAATAGGCTGTCACGGCCAAAGTATCGGCAGGGTCTGTGACGCGCGGTTTCAACGGGCCGCCGCGGGCGGCAGAGTAACGCACAGCCCGGCGATGCGCGATACCCGGCGCACCGCCGGCGCGGGCCGGGAATAGCGTGGTGACCACGGCGGCGCTATGCAAGCCGCGGCCATGCTCTAGCCAGACCCGTTCAAATGGATCAAGCTATTCCCTGACTCGGCCTCCGGGAGGCCCCATTACGTCCGTTGGCAGAAGGAAAGGAGATGTCAACTCAACCCAAGATCACGGTCACCAGCCTGGACCTGGAGCGACTCGATCGGCTCCTGAACGATCCGGCCTACGGCGATCTGCCCGGCGTCGATGCCTTGTGGCAGGAGCTCGAGCGCGCCGACGTGGTCGAGCCCACCGAGGTGCCGCCGAACGTGGTCACCATGAACTCCACGGTGCGCTTCGTCGAGGAAGGGACCGGCAAAGAGTACGAAATGACCTTGGTCTACCCGCGCGACGCGGACGGCACGCCCACCAAGGTCTCGATCCTGGCGCCAGTCGGCGCCGCGCTGCTGGGCTTGTCCGAGGGCCAGAGCATCGAGTGGACCCGGCCGGGCGGCGGCGTGATTCGCCTGCGGGTCCTGAAGGTGGTCTATCAACCGGAAGCGGAAAAGGAATACCACCGCTGATCCTCCGAGCCGGGGCTGGGCTACCCTGCCCCGGTTCGCCGCCGGTCCGACGGGCCGTCGCCGGTCACGGACCGCGCCGGCATTCGCCCCCACCGCTCGGCGGCGATTCCCCGCTCAGAACGTCGCCAATCCGCTCACCTCCTGCAGCCAGTACCAGCAGCGCTTCAGCCGCGAGCGCTCCAGCGGAATGCGGTCGAGGCTGCGCGGCGCGCTGTAGGCCCACTGCAGATAATCCAGGACCTGCCGGACGATCTCCGTCTCCAAAGGCGCCTCGACGCGGACGTTGGCCTCCAGCACCGTGCCCGACAAGCCGCGGCGGGTGAAGTTGGCCGACCCGAGATGGACGACGCAGCGGTCGCGCTTGACCAGCACCGCCAACTTGGTGTGGAACTCCTCCAGCCGGGTGTTGCCCCAGCGGATGCTGACATTGGGAAACGGCGCCAGCTCAGCGGCGGCGAAGTGATTGGGGAAACCGCCCTTGCGGCTGCCGAAGCTGATCCTGCTCTGGTCCAGCAGCAGACGCACCCGCACCCCGCGCAAGGCGGCCCGCTTGAGCTCGCGCAGCACGTCGCGGTCGGCCAGGAACAGCATGAACACGTACAGGGTATCGCCGGCCTCGGCGCCGCGCAGGTCGCTGAGCACGGCGCGCTTGATCTGCGTGCCCATGAGCGGCGTCACCCACACCTCGCCCGTCGGCTCCGGGCCGTCCTCGACCTCGCAGGGGATGTCCAGCCCGGCCAACCGGCCGACCGCCTTCTCGGCGGCCAGGAAATGCCGGGCCACCGCGCGGCTGCGGATCACCAGCCCGGTCTCGGCGTAGTAACTGCCGGAGTCCTCCAGATTGCCCGAGGTGATGAAAGTGACGTAGGAGCCGGCGCCGTCGTCGGCCACCAGCACCTTGCGGTGATTGCCCTTGAAGTTGAGCGCTTCCAGGATCGCCCGCACCGTGGTCGGATGGCTCCGATCGACCGGATTCGGCAGCCAGCGGCGCGGCCGGCCGTTGCCGAACCATTGCAGCAAGGCCCGCCACAGGGGCGAGTACACCAGATTGTTGTCGCGGATGCGGCGCACGTCGACGATCCCGACCGTCACCCCGGCCTCGCGCAGCCAATCGAGCGGCGGGCAAGGCAGCGTGCCGTAGAAGACGTTGAACGGATCGGTGAGGAAGTAGGACGGATGGCGTTTGCCGGCGAAGGTGTCGGCGACTTGGCGCGTCACCGGCATGAAGTCGCCGCGCTCGATGTGCAGGCGGTTGAACAGGAACACGTCCAGCACCACCCAGCGGCGCGCCTGGCGGATCAACTCGCACAGCGTGTCCACCACCTGGCGCACGGCGCGCCGCTCGCCGTTCTCGTACCACACCATGTTGTAGACGAAGCGCAGATGATGGGCCGGTAGCCGATAGCTGCGGGGCGGCGGCTCGACACCCGGCGGCTGAGGCCGGTAGCGGTAGTACGCCGCCAGCCCGGCATAGCCCAACGCCAACAGCCACCAACGCCTGCGGCGCCGTTGTTCTTTCCTGCGGACGATCATGTGCTTATTGCCTCTGTCGGTGCCGATCGAGCCTTGTGCCGAGAAATGGGGATGCGGCCCGCCGCAGCGAAATCGCGGGCCGGTCCCCGTGACGGAGGCAATGCGCAAGGCGCGCGGACCGACCGGTCGCGCAGGGAAGGCGGAGGGAGGAAAGCCGCCGGCGCGGCTACCAGCGCGGCGGGGGCGGCGGCGGCAGATCGCCGATCATCGCCGGCGCGCGCTCCTGCGGCGGCAGCGCGTCGTCCTGCTCCAGCCGCTGCAGGTTTTCGACGATGTCGCCCCGGTAGGGCGCCACCTGACGGGCCCGCTGCAGCAGCGCGCGGGCGGTCTGGCGATCGCCCTGCGCCGCGTGCGCCACCGCCAGGTTGTTGAGCGCCACGGGATCGAAGGGATTGCGCTGCACCGCCTCGCCGTAGAGGCGACGCGCGGCCTCGAACTCGCCGCGCGCCATCAGTTCCCGTCCCCGGGCGATCCAGTCGCCGTCCGCCGCGGGGGCGGCGCTCAGAACCAGCAACAGCGCGAAAGCGACGGCGTGTCTCATCGACCGGTCTCCCAGGGATAAGGCGTCAGTACCTGCGGCGGGAACAGCACCGACGGATAGCTCCTGTCGAAGTAGTAGCTCAGGAACAGCAGCAGGCTCAGCTCGTCGTAATCCCGCGCGTTGCTGTAGCGCAAGGCGCCGCCGAGCGCCAGCCGGGTGCTGAGCTGATATTCCAGCTCCACCAGGCCGTTGAAGCCGAGGCCGGTGGAGCTCTGGCCGGCGTAGCCGGTGATCAGGCGCGGATCGTCCGCGGCCGCCGCCTCCAGGCCAGCCTGCAGCGCGCGATCGCCGGGGAACAGGTCGGCGGCGTCCTCCTGGAAGTGCTGCAGCCCGGCGTCGATACCCAGCCGATAGGACAAGCGCTGGTAGCGGCCGGTCAGCTCGGCCGGCACCGTGACCGCGACGAAGCGCTGCGGGCTGAAGTAGCCGCCGTGGCCGAGCGTGAAGTGGCGCAGGTTCTCGCGGTACTGGAAGTAGGTCAGGTTCAGGCCCAGGGTGAATTCCTGATCGGGGCGCCGCCACAACTTCCAGTAGAAGCCGGTGCCCAGCTCGAACTGACGGTTGTCCTCCACGTCGTCGCCGGCCAGCCGGTAATAGCCCAGACTGCCGTACACGCCGAAGCGGTCGAAATCTTGCACCAGACGGGCCGCGGCGCCGGTGCGGTGCACGCCGCCCCAGCTGCGGCCGGTGAGCGGATCGCGGGTGCCGGCGTAGGACAGCACGCTGTCGGTCACCGCGCGCCGCGACAGCGACACCATCAGCTCGGTGTCGCCGAAGCGCGGCGCCCAGCGCACCCCACCGACCGCGTAAACCTGCGGGAAGCCGAACGGCGTCGAGCCCAGGTCGAAGCGCCAATCCTGCTGCTCGTACGCCAGCTGCAGGCCGACGCCGGTGGCGTCCTGGCCGTAGCGACGGCCGTCGAACCGATCCAGATCCAGCGCCAGGGCGCCGAAGCGCATCGCCGTGTCGACGCTGCTGCCGCTGACCTGGCCGGCGTCAATCCACACCGGATTGGCGCTCAGGCTCAGCCGGCCGACGTAGCCGATATTCAGGCTCGCCTCCAGCGCCAGGCCCAGCTCGGTGAGGCTGTCCAAACCGGTGCGGCCGTCGCGGAAGCGCACCGCGGGACCGACCCGGAAGGTCGAACCGCGCTCGCTCTCGATCTCGGCGATCTGCTGCCGCACCTCCTCCTGCCAGGCATTGGCATCATCGCCGGGTACGGGCTGCGGCGGCGCGAACGGGTTGGCGCCGGCCACCGGCGCCGCGGGCCGCTCGCCGCTCGCCACCGTCCGATCGCCAGCCGGCGCGGCGGTAGCCGCCACCGCGCGCGGCGCCGCACCGGCGAGCTGGCGCGGCGGCAGATAAGCGCCGCCGCCGCGTTCGATCAAGAGCAGACCGGCGCCGGACCGGGCATCGCCGTTGGCGCTGCGCGCGCCCAGCGCCAACGCCTTGTTCAGATCCTGCATGGCCTGGCGATCGGCGCCACGGGCGCGCGCCAGACGGCCGCGCAGCGCATACAGACGGGCGTCGTCCGGCTGGCGGCGCAGCGCGTTGTCGAGCAGGTTCTGCACATAGTCGTGCTCGCCCAGCTCCATGGCCGCGCCGGCCGCGCCGGTGATGGCGTCGACGTTGTCCGGCTGCTCGGCCAGCACCTGCCGATACAGATCCAGCGCCTGCGCCTGATCGCCGGCCTTCTGGTAGAGCGCGGCGAGCTCCTGCAGCACGCTCGGCTGCGGCGGCTGCCGCTCCAGCCAGGGCGCGAGGAATTCATACGCCGCGGCCAGATCGCCGCGTTCCCGGGCGCGGGCGGCATCACGCAGCGCCAGCGCCTGCGCCAGCTCGTCCATGGTTTGCCGCTGGCGCTCGTTCAGCCGCTGGCTGTCGAACCGCAGCTGCTGCAACTGCAGCCGCGCCTCGGCCTCCTGGCCGCTGCGCAGCAGCAGGCCGGCGTATTGCAGCCTGATGGCGGCGCTGTCGGGTCCGCCTTCGGCCAGCGCCTGCCGCAACAAGCCCATGGCGGAGGCCAGGTCACCGGCATCGGCCATGGCCTGCGCCACCATAGCGCGCTCCTCAGGCCGGTTGCCGACCGCCTGCTTCAGCTCCTGCAGCACCGCCTGGGCGGCGTGCGGCTGGCCGTTGCGGACCAGGATGCCGACCCGTTGGGTCTGGTACTGCAGCCAAAGGCGATGCTGCAGCTGGCGCATCGGTTCGGTGCGCTCGGCCGGCGCTATCCGCTCCAGCGCCTGCAGGCCGTCCCACCACTGTCCGGACTCGGCGGCGAGCAAGGCCTTGGCGTGCAGCGCATCGGCCATGTCCGGGTGCGTCAGCAACAGGCTGTCGATCAGCTCGTGCGCTTCGCGCTCGTCCCCCCGCTGCAAATGCAGCTTGGCTAGCTCCAGCCGAATCCACGGATCCTCCGGATCGAGCGCCAGGGCACGCTGATACAGCGCCAGACGCTCGTCGACGTCGCTCGCTTGCTCGGCTTGGCGGCGCAGCACCCGCGCCTGCAGCTTGCCGACCCGCCGACTCAGCCCCGGCGTGGAGCCGTGCTCCTCGATCAGCGCCAGGGCCTCGTCATCCTTGCCCTGCGCGGCCAGGGTCTCGAACAGGCCCTGCAGGGCGTCGGCATGCTGCGGCCGCTCGCGCAACAGCGCCCGGTAGAGCTGCTCGGCCGCCTGGTAGTCGCCGCGCTGGGCGAGCAGGCCAGCCAGCCGTAGCCGGGCGGTCGGCTCGCGCTCGTCCAGGGCGATGGCCTTGCGCAGCTCGCGCTCCGCCTCGTCCGCGCGGTCAGCCCGCTCGGCCGCCGCGGCCCGCTCCAGGGTGTGCCAGTAACGGGCGCTGCGCAGCGCGCTTTCCCACTGCTTCGCGCGGCGCGGCGCGGCGCGGGAGGCGTCGGCGAGCAAGCGCTCGGCCTCGCCGAAACGCTGCTGGCGCAGCCGCACCAGCCCCAAGCCGGCGAGCGCGTCGGCATTGCGCGCCCGCAGAGCGAGCACGCGCTGGAAGTGCTCCTCGGCGCTGGCCAGCGCGCCATCGTCGAGCGCTTCGTAGCCCTGCTGGAGACGGCGGTCCGCCTCGCTCAGCGTCGGCGCCTGCTGCGGCTGCTGGCGGCGCTGCGTGTCCTGCTGCCATTGCCGCAGCTGCGCCAGTTTGGCGTCGACCTGCGGATCCGCGCCCACCCGCTGCTGATAGCTCTGGTAGAGCGGAATGTCGGCCGGCGTGGCGTTCAGCCACAGCAGCGCGTCACGCCAAGCCTTCTCCGCCTCGGCGCCGCGCATGCCCGACAGCATGCGGATACCTTCGCGGCGGCTGGGCTCGCGATAGGTGAGATGCTTAGCCAGCGCCAGCGCGTAGCTCGGATCGTTGCGATGCTCGCGGGCCAGGCGGGTCAGCCCTTCGCGGGCGGCCTCCCAGCCGTTCTCGGTGGCGCCTAGAGTCTGGTAGTACTCCAGGGCGAGCGCCCCTTCCGGCTGCCGGCCTTCGAACAGCAGCCGATAGGTCTCGGCGGCCTCCTCGTAACGCTGAGCCGCGGCCCGCTCCCGGGCGCGTTTCAGCAGCTCGGCATCCAGGGTCGGCGCCGACAGCGCATGGGTGATGCGTGCGACCCCGGGGTGCGTGGGCGCGACTTTGCGCAGCCGTTGCAGGTAATCGCGCGCCGCGGCCTGATCGCCGCGCTGGGCGGCGCGCTCGCCCAGGCCGGCCAACGCCTCGGGGTGCTCGGGGTTGATGACGAGCAGCTTGTTCCAAGCGGTTTCGGCCAGGTCCGGCCGCCCGCGCTCCTGCCAGTGCCGCGCCTGGGCCAGCAGATCGGCCTCGGGCTCGGCGGCCGACGACGACGCGATGGGCGCGATGCCCAGCAGCAGCACCAGCAACGCGCGAAGAATCATGGTCTCGACTTGCGGCATAGCGTGTTCCAGGCCGGCAGCAGCTGGCCCTCGGCGGCGAAGCGAAAGCGACCGTCGAGCCAACCGGTGCCGAAAAGAGCGAGATTCTGGTCGTAGTAGCGCGGGTCTTCACCGAGCAGGCGATCGCGGCGGGCCTCCTCGACCCGCTGCCGCTGCCGGGCCAGCAGCGCGGCTTCGTCCTGAGCCGCCAGATACGGCAGCAGCGCGGCGGAGAACCCCGCCGGGCCACTGCCTTGGAATTCGGCGGTAAGCGTGTCGCCCCGCTCCGGCGGCACGGGGTTCTTGCGCAGGCGACGGGTCATGCCGTCCAGCGCCTGCAGCAGCGGCGCGCGCAGCGGCTCGGCGGCGTCCAGCATGCCCAGCCACAGATAGACACGGATGGCATCATAGCTGCCCTCCGCCCCTTTGTCCGGGTCGGGACGCCAGCCGACCCCGGCCTGATAGGCGACCCAGTCCGGCGCGAGACCGTGCGGGGCCGTTTCCCGCAGCAGCCTGGCCGCGGGGAGCACCATCTCCCCCCAGGGCCCCTTGGGATCGTACCGATGCAGCGCGCGCAGCAGCTGGATCGGCAGATAGCTCGGGTTGAGGCGCCACAGCGCCTCCGCCGGCCGGAAGCCCTCCGGCCCCGGCAGCAGCATCGGCCCCAGCCCGGGCAGGTTCTCCACTTCCTGCTCGACCACGAGCGCCAGCAGCCGCTGGCCGAGCTCGCCGTAGGACGCTTCCTGCCAAAGCCGGCTCGCCTCCAGCAGGGTGTAGCCGAGCCACAGGTCGGCGTCGCTGGCGGCGTTGGGATCGAGCACGCCCCAGCTGCCGTCCTCGCGCTGGCCCCAGCGCCAGGCCGGCAGGTTGGCGCCCAGGTCGCCGCCGGCGAGATTGGCCTCGGTCCATTTCAGCACCGCGTCGAAGCGCGATCGGTCGTTGGCGACCAGCGCGAAGAACAGCGCGTACGCCTGCCCCTCCGAGGTGCTGTGGGCGGCATGGAAGTCGACGACGCGGCCGTCGCCCTGGATGAAATGCGCGGCATAGGCCTGCCACAGCGGCCACGGCCCACAGACGTCGGCGCTCGCCGGCTTGGCGGCGGCCGCGGCGGCGTCCGCCCCCAACCCGAGCGCCAGCGCCATGCCGAGCAGCACCTTAATCGCTCTTCTTGCCGTTGCCATGGAGACGCTTACGCGCGCGGCGCTTGAGCATGGCGTAGAGCACCACCGCCAGCAGCAGCAAGCTCAGCACCACGCAAACCAGCAGCACCAGCGGGTGCTGGTGCATCAACCAGCGGGCCTTGGTCCACCAGGGCAGCTCGCCGTAGTAGCTCGACGGACCGACCCGGAACGACGCCACCGTGGTGCCGCGCAGCACGGCCAGGTCGCCTTGGAAATCGATGGTGGTGGCCGGATCGATGATGCTCTCGACGATGCGCGGCAGCGCCGCGACATCGCCCGCGGTCAGCAGCACCACGCTGCGGCGGTCGGACAGCGGCGAGATGAAGCCCATCACCGCGTTCAACCCGGCGCCGGCGTCCAGCACCAGCCGCGCGGCCTGCGCGCGCTGCGCGGCGGCGCGCTCGTCCTCGAGCAACCGCGCCAACCGCTCCCAGTAACCGGGCGTACGCACCTCCCAGCGGCCGGCGCGCTGCCACAGCGGCATGTGCTCCTGCCAATCCGCCGGCAGCTCCATGCCGGAGGCGGTGGTGATCACCAGCAGATCCTTGTCGGCCACGGTCGCCAGGTTGCCCGGCTCGACCAGCGTCACTCGCAGCGCGGGATAACCGGTGGCTTCGCCCAACCGCCCCAGCAGCGCCAGATACGCCTCCAGCAGCGGCAGCGGCCGCCGCTCCGGCAGCACCACGGCCGTGTCCGCCAGGTCCGCCAGGCGCGTGAACGGGAAGCCGAGGTTGGCGAACTTGGCCAGATCCGGCAGTCGCGTGTAATGGTGGAAGCCGCTGAAGTCCAAGGTGGTGTTCGGATCGATCGCGCCGCGCGTGCTGTCCAGCAGCACGTCCCGACACTCGCCTTCCTTGAGCGGCTCGAAGTAGTACTGGAACTGCATTTGGTCGCGGCCGACGATCAAATGGGTCGGCACGAGCAGCTTGCGGCGCTGCAAGCCGTCCTCGGGGCCGAACACGTCGCGCCCCAGCTGCCGCTGCAGCCAGCTCGGCTCGTCGTGCGGCAACGGCAGGCCGTACACGAACTTGCCATTGAGGCTGAGGTTCAAGGTGGAGTCGGCGGTCGCGCCTTGGGTGCCGTAGCGGTAGACCAGCTCCAGCGGCACGCCTCTGCTGCGCCAGGTGAACAGATCGGGCGGCACCCGGAAGCTGACGCGGATCGGGCTGGGGAAGAAGCCCTCCACCTGCAGCGCGTCGGGAGACGCCAGCTCGCCGAGCCGCACCGGCCGGTCGGTCGGAATCCACAACGGCGCATCGTAAGGCTTGCGTGGCTCCGGCAGCTCCAGGCGTTCGATGCGGGCGCTGGCCCCTTGCAGCACGCCCGCACCCAGCACCAGGGCATGGGCGGCGGTCTCCAGCTCCTCGACGCTGCGGCCCCGCAGCACGAGCAGCTTGCGAGTGGCATCGCGGGGATTGGCCATCACCGCCACGGTCGGCCCGTCCACCGACGGCAGGTCGAGGCCGGGCAGGCTCACCGGGCCGACCGCGAACAGCACGGCATTACCGGCCGGCAGGCCATCGATGGACACCGGGAATTCCGCGCCGCGATACCCCGCCAGCGCGCCCAGCCAGGAGGCGACCGTGCCGGCCACCTTCAGGGTCGGCAGCGACGGTGATCCGGCGAACACGAACGGCACGCTCACGCGCTGCTGATCCTTGGGATCGAAGAACGGCAGCGGCAGCAGGCTCAGATCGTCCCGCAGCTTCAGCCGAGCGGTGGTCAGCTCCAGCACGCTGTCCTGGCTCACCGCCGCCCACAGGCTGGTATGGGCCGGATCCTCGCAGGCGGTGGTGTAGTGGCCGATGAAGTTGAGCACCAGCTCGTTGTAATCGCTGATCAACAGCGTCGGGATGTTGATCAGCCGCTCCAGCTGCTCGCCGCCCTGGCGGGGATCCAGCACGATGCTCGCGATCACCTCGCCGTTGAGGATCACGTTCAGGTGGCTGAGGTTGGCCAGCAGCGACGGCGAATGACTGTAGCGCAGGCGCAGGCGGGCGCTGACGATGTGCTCGTCGGAACGCACCGAGAACGGCAGCTGGATGCGCCCGTCGACGCCGCGCAACCGCAGAGGAGCGTCGACGCTGAGCTGGCGCAGGGTGACCTCGCGCTTCTCGGTCCGGTCGGCAGCGACCGCCTGCGCGGCATCGGCCGGCGCGTGATAGCCCAGCGCGCCCAGCAGCGCGGCGCCGAGCATCGCCGCCCACGCCGCCTTCGCCGCCTGCTCGCGGCGGCCGGCCAGCCAATGGCGGGGCAGGCTGAGCAGCCACGGCACCAAGCGGCGGATACCGTCCACGCCGTAGCGGAACACGTTGGCGAAAGCAACCAGCGGTCGATCCGGCTGCTTGCCCTCGCGAGCGTCGAGCCAAGCGTCGGCCCGCAGGTGCGTGAACCGAAGCAGATCAGTCTGCCGTTTCAGGTCAAGATTATCGAACATGAGTCCCAAGGTTCGCTCTCGACAGTCGACCACCCTAGCCGGGAAATCGAACTCCCGGCCGTCCTCGAACAACACCAAACAGACCGCTTCCCCTGCCTGCAGCGGGATCTCGCGCGGCAAGCGCACTCCGACGCCGCCCTGAGAAATGTCGGTGGTCTCGGCGACCAGCATTCTGCCGTCCGCAAGCATGAGACTGGCCGGCACCTTGACCGGAATTCGCTCGCTGGCGCGCATCTGGCGCCGCTCCCAGGCGATCGCCACCGTCGCGCCGAGGATGATCACGTTGTAGATGGTCCACAGCAGGTTCATGACCACCGTCGGCACTTCGTGGGTGTTCCACCACAGCAGCCGGCCGATGCCCACCGCCAGACCGATTAGGTTCAAGCCCAGCAGCACCAGGTAGGGCTTGGCGATCTTGGCGTCGAAGTAGTCGCGCTCGATGTAGCCGCCCTTGGCGGTGACGTTGAACTTGCCCAGCTTCGGATTGATCAGGGCCAGCAGGGTCGGCAGCAGGATGTAGCTGGCCAGGGTCGCCTCGTAGACCTCGGCCCAGAACGAATGGCGGTACTTGCCCTGCAGCCTGGAGTTGGTGATGGCGGCATGCGCCAGGTGCGGCAGCGCGAACGCGCCGATCATCAGCGCCGAGGCGTGGATCACGTGCGCTTCCAGGAACAGGTAGGCCAGCGGCGCGGTCAGGAACACCAGGCGCGGCAACCCGTACAGGAAGTGCAGCATGGCGTTGAGGTAGCAGAGCCGCTGCGCCAGGCTTAAGCCGCGGCCGAGCAGCGGGTTGTCGACGCGGAACACTTGGGTCATGCCGCGCGCCCAGCGGATGCGCTGACCGATGTGAGCCGCCAGGCTCTCGGTCGCCAGACCGGCGGCCTGCGGAATGTTGATGTAGGCGGTGTTCCAGCCGCGCCGGTGCATTTTCAGCGCGGTGTGGGCGTCCTCGGTCACGGTTTCCACCGCCACGCCGCCGATCTCGTCCAGCGCCTGGCGCCGCAGCACGGCGCAGGAGCCGCAGAAGAAGGTGGCGTTCCAGAAGTCGTTGCCGTCCTGCACCAGGCCGTAGAACAGCTCGTTCTCGTTCGGCGTGCGCCGGAATACGCCCAGGTTCCGCTCGAACGGATCGGGCGAGAAGAAGTGGTGCGGCGTCTGCAGCATCGCCAGGCGCCGATCGCGCAGGAACCAGCCCATGGTCAGCTGCAAGAACGAGCGCGCCGGCACGTGGTCGCAGTCGAAGATGGCGATGAACTCGCCGTCGGTCTTGGTCAGCGCGTGGTTGATGTTGCCGGCCTTGGCGTGCTTGTTGTCCGGCCGGACGATGTAGCCGGCGCCGACCTGCTCGGCGAATTCCTTGAATTCCGGCCGGCGGCCGTCGTCGAGGATGTAGACGCGCAGCTTGTCCTGCGGCCATTCCAGCTGCATGGCCGCCAGCACCGTCGGCTGCACCACCTTCAACGGTTCGTTATAGGTGGGGATGTAGATGTCGACCGTCGGCCAGCTCGCCAGATCGTCGGGCAGGGGCACAGGCTTGCGCCGCAGCGGCCAGACGGTCTGGAAGTAACCCAGCACCAGCACCAACCAGGTGTAGACCTCCGCCAGCAGCAGTCCGGCGCCGAACCCGACGTCCAGCCAGGCGATCTCGCCGTTGCCGCTCCACCCCAGGGTCTCGGTGAAGCGCCAATACATGTACCGGGTCGAGACCGTGACCGACACCAGGCACAGCAAGAGCGTGATCAGGCGCCCGCCGACCCGGCGCAGCGCCAGCGCCAGCGCGATGCCGCAAAGCCCGAACAGCGCCTGCCACTCCAGCTCCAGCGGCACGCTGACCGCCAGCGCGAACCATAGTCCGGCCGCCACCGCCACCACCGCCCGCAGCAGGCCCCGCAGCCATCCGGGCAGGCGGCCGAACCAGGCGCTGATTTTGGCGAGAACAGATCCCTTGCGCTTTTCCATCCTGTCTCCCCTGGATCAGCGCAGGCGTTGCCCGAGCCACGCCGCCAAGCGCTGGAAATCGGCGCTGACCTGGGCATGCTGGTCGTAGCGAAGCACGGATTGCTGGCAAGCGAGCGCCTCCGCCGCCGCCTCGTCGCGGTGCAGGACCACCGGCACCAAGCGCTCGCCGAGATCCCCGCGGGTTACCGCGAGCACGTCACGGGCGATCGCGCTGGCGGGGTTGTATTGATTGAAAAGGTAGTAATCGATGCGCCCACCGGGCGCGGGATAGTTGGCGAGGATGCGCGCACACCCGGCCAGCGTAGCGTAGGAGGCGGCGTCGGCGAGATTGACCACCAGGCCCATCGTCGCGGCCAGCAGGGCCTGCCGCAGATATACGGACGGTCCGGGCGGCGTGTCGAGCAGCACGCAACCGTCGTCCGCGATATCGAGCCGCTGCAGCTGCTGCCCCAGCCAGTGTGGCTGGGCCGCCAGTAGCGCCTCGAAATCGAGGCGCGACTGCTCGTCCACCTGCCCATAGGGGATGTAGTGCACGCCGGAGGCGGCGCGGCGCACGGCGCTCTTGAGGGTTCCCTCGCTCATCGCCGCCGGCACGAGCCCGTACCAGTCGCGTAGATCGTCCCCCATGTGCAGCCTCAGCGCATTCTGAGGATCCAGGTCGACAGCGAGCACCTCGCGACCGGAGCAGCGCAACGCCGCGGCCAAGTTGGCGACGGTCGTGGTCTTGCCCACGCCGCCCTTCATAGAGACGACGGCAATGATGTGCATTCCCTCGCTCCGCTGGTCAGCGCACGAGGCGACGCAAACCCGTTACAGGCGCTCGCGCGGTGCCGCCGGCCTCTAACAGGCGGGCGAAGACATCCTGCAGAGCGGTGGAATTCCCGGCGGTCGAGCGTCCCGACCAAGGCCGCCCCTCGCCGCGCCGCTCCGGCATGGCCGCCGGCGCCGCGGCGGGCTGCTGCTCCATCAACCGGGAGAACATGCCGCCTTCAGACGGGCGCGCAGGCTCGCGCAGCGGCGCGGACACCACGCGCTGGAGACCGGCGCTCGGCTGCGCCCCGTTGACCGCACCGGAAGCTTCGAACGCCGCACCGCCATTCTTCAGCAAAGGCCAGCGATCACGAGCCTCCTCGACCCGTGATTGCTCGCGAATTTCCTGGAAACGCAGCCCCGAGACCCCCGTCGCGGACAAAAGGCGACTGATATCACTACGCTGTTCCATTACCTTTTCGCCTTACGCCAGAGAAAGCCGGAATTCGAGCGGTTGATTACGCTGGGTACGCTCACCCTGCTGATACAGACGCAGCCGCTGGTCGGCACCCGCGTTCCGCAACCACTCTTCGTACACCCCTTCCAACAGGGCGGGGGCCCAGGCATCGGCACGGTCGCCGAATGCGGCCGCGAGCGGATCGGCGTGATGGATGAGCTGCAGGAAGCCGTCCTGCTCACGGCACTCGACCCAACCGAAGTGCAGCTCGCGCCAGACCTCGTTGGCGGAAGCGGCGAGTTCTTCCAGGGTTGCCACCCGCGCCAGCGGCAATTTGGCAGCCACACGCCGCCCGAGCGCGCGCATCAGCTGGCGCAATTCGGTGATATCCAGCTGCTCGCTCAATTCTTCAGCCAGGGACAACAGAAAACTACGCCATTGCGGTGCACATTGCTGGCTAGCGTAGTAATCGAGCTCCGAACGGAAGGTTGACATCGTTATTTTCCTGGTGATGCATAAATGCCGGCGCGGCATTCGACGCCATATCCCGGCGATCAAGCCCCCCTACATGCCTTGCTGACGGACTCAACCCGCTCCACGACAGGCATGCGCCGTCCGCGATTGCGCCAAGATCGCACCGCTTAAAACACTAACATACTTATGTGATGAAGTTCACGATTTTTATTGGGCTTGTCAAGTCCCCCGCCCTTCCCACCGCCGAACACTCAATCACTTACCGCACCGCATCACGACCGAGCCCGCCATTCCCCGGTGTTGGGATATAAGGCGCAGAAAACCGCGTCGGGATTCGGCGGTACGATCGGCCCGGCGGCCAATGATGCGGCGAAAAAGTGGATCACCGCTCGGCGACGGAGCGGGGTCGGGCATGGCGCGATCGGCCGTCCGCGCCGCCATATCGGCACCGGCACCGTCCTCGGCGTGGCCGTTTTGGTCTAACATGGCCGCCCTCCCGTTTTCCGATCGCAGGACCGCCGCTCCGTGAACAGCCAACGACAGTCTTCCACGGCCCGACACTCCACCGCCTTCCTGTGGGTGGCGGCCGCCTTCGTCAGCACGCTGATCCTGTCCAACATCGTCAGCGTAAAGCTCGTGCAGTTGGGCCCCTGGTTGATGCCGGCGGGCGTGATCGTGTTTCCGTTGAGCTACATCTTCGGCGACGTGCTGACCGAGGTGTACGGCTTTCACCGCGCCCGGTTGGTGATCTGGATGGGGTTCGCCTGCAATCTCGCGCTGGTGGGCTTCATCGCCGCCACCATCGCGCTGCCGCCAGCGCCGATCTGGCCGCACCAGGACGCCTACGCCACCATCCTCGGCTTCGCACCGCGGCTGCTGCTGGCCTCGTTCCTGGCCTATCTGATCGGGGAATTCGCCAATGCCTACGTGCTGGCGCGGTTGAAGGTAATCACCCGCGGCCGCTGGCTGTGGCTGCGCACCATCGGCTCGACCCTGGTCGGCCAGGGCCTGGATTCGGCGGTTTTCATCGCCGTGGCGTTCGTCGGCATCATGAGCGGCCCGGCGCTGGTGGCCGCCGCCCTGACCCAGTGGGTGACGAAGTCGCTGTACGAGATAGTGGCGACGCCGCTGACCTATGTGGTGGTGGGGTATCTGAAGCGGCGCGAAGGGATCGACACCTTCGACGAGAACGTCAATTTCAATCCCTTCGCCATCCGCGAACGCCACTCCGAGTGAACCGCCTTCCCGGCCGCACGGCCGGGAAGACTCTCGACTCAAGCATGGCCGGCGCCGGTATCGGTGGGCGAGTGGAAGTACTCGCTGGTCCGGGCCAGCTCCTCGACCAACCGCTGCAGCTCCTTCAAGCGCAGCTCGGCGGTGCTCAGGGCGAAGCAGTCCGGACATGCCGGATCGGCGCAAGGCTGGCGCGACCATAGCCAGTATTGGATCGCGCCGGCCAGCAACCCATCGGCGATATCCCACAAATCAGCCTGCTGATCGGCGTCCGCCAACCGATTGCCCAGCTCGACCGCTTGCGTCGCGGCCGTATCGTAGGGACTGAGGTCGTCGCTCATAGTTGCGTCAATCGTCTCTTCCAGCGTGGTGACCGCGCCTATTCCGAGCCTCTTCAGGGAGCCGGTGCGCGAGGCCGGCTACCATATCATGTTGTCCGTCCGCCCGCCGGCCCAACCGCCGACGCTCACCGCTAACCGAAGCGGCGGTCGGCCACGAACGGATTGCTCGCCCGTTCGGCGCCGAACGTCGAGGTCGGGCCATGGCCGGGAATGAAACGGATATCATCGCCAAGCGGGAACAGCTTGTTGCGGATGGAATGGATCAGCGCCGCATGATCCCCACCCGGGAAATCGGTTCGCCCGATGGAGCCCTGAAACAGCACATCGCCCACCGCGGCGATGCGGCTTTCCGGCTCGACGAACACCACATGCCCCGGCGTGTGCCCCGGGCAATGCAGCACCTGCAGCGTCAGCTCGCCAACCTGGACCGTATCGCCGTCCTCCAGCCAGCGGTCGGGCGTGAACCGACGCGCATGGCCGAACCCGAAGCGGCGGCTCTGCTCATCGAGCATATCGATCCAGAACTGATCGCCGCGATGCGGCCCTTCGATCGGCAGCTTCAGCCGCTCGGCCAGATCGGCGACGCCGCCGGCATGATCGAGATGGCCGTGGGTCACCAGGATCTTGCTCAGCCGCGCGCCAGCCTCCTCGGCCGCGTCGATGATGCGGTCGATTTCCCCGCCTGGATCCACCACGGCCGCCTGCCCGGTCCGCTCGCAGATCAGCAGCGAGCAGTTCTGCTGGTAGGGAGTGACGGGAACGATCAGGACCTTCATCCGAAAACCTCTATATAACAAGCGACGACCACGGCCGGGAGGGTAGAGGATGGCACAGGGCGATGCGCCATTGCCATTCGCCCCCTTGGAAAACGCGCGGCCGACCATAATTCCCTAACTAACCTGCAGGCCACCGCGGACCTTTCAGCATCGGGATGAGCCCGATCATCGGATGGACGCCGGAGCCGGCAGGTAACAGGCCAGCCTCCTCGCCAAGGAGGGAAACCACTCGGCGAGTACCGTCGGTTACGATGGAAACACCTAACCGACGGGCGCTGGCCTTATTTCGTGCCGAGCACACCTATGCACACACCCCTGCTAGCTACCTTCGCGCTCACCGCGACACTGGTCCCCGCCATCGCCCAGATGGGCGCCGGCCACCAGCCGCGCGATGCCTTCAGCAACTTCGACCGTGACCGCGACGGCTACATCAGCCCCACCGAAGCCCGCAAGGCCGACATCCTCGATCGCATCGACCAGATGGACCGGGACGGCGACGGACTGGTGAGCGAGCGCGAGTTCAACGCCATGGACGCGCCGGGCATCGCCACCGACCAGGTGCGACCGCACAGCGGTGAAGACCGCCGGCCGCCGTTCGAGCGGTCCGAATAGCCCTGGCGTCCGTCAACGCCGGGACGGCACATAGCCGCCGTCGGGCGCGAGCGTGTCGAACAGCAGCGACACCGCCAGCTCGCCGTCCACGTACACATCGCAATACGGGTAGCCTGCGAACGGCAGCTGCTCGCACTCGACGCGGACCTCCTGCTGGCGATAACTGCCGGTCAACGGCAGCGGCACCGGCCCGCAGCCGCCCAGCCCTGGAAGATGAGACTGGCGACAGCGCTGCACCCGCAGCGGCCCCTGGACGACGGTCTCGCCGTCGATATCGATGCGCACCTGGCTCATCGACGAATTGACATACCCGTCCACCGCCAGCGCCGACCAGCGCGTCACCGGCTGCCGGGCGCAACCGCCGAGCGCCAGGATCATCCAGACCGCCGCGACGGCGCAGCCGCCCCGAAATCCGCGGTTCATGCCATATCCTCCACGGCAGGCGCCGGCCATGCCCCACCACAGGGGGGATGGGAAACGCCCGGTGACGCCGACCACCCGCCGCCCCGACCACCACTCCTCCCGCCGCGCCAGGCCGTTCCAGCCCTGGAACTGACCTAGATCATCATACTCCCCCCGGGCATTTCCTAAGCTGCGCTGCAACGCATCATGCCTTGCGCTTTTTGCTTAAGGAGGGATGGGGATGAGCATTCCGAAATACATAGAATGGAGCGACAAGCTCAGTGTCGGCATCCAGGAGATCGACGAGCAGCACAAATATCTGGTCGACCTGGTCAACGACCTGAACGTCGCGCTGCTGACGACGGGGGGCACCAAAGCGGCGGAAGAGACGCTGGACAAGCTGATTCAGTACACCCAGACCCATTTCGTGGTCGAGGAGAGCCTGATGCGCATCCTCGGCTACCCCGAATACGAGTCGCACAAAAAACATCACGAGGATCTGATCCGCCACATCTTGGACTTCAAGCTGAAACTGGTCGATACCGGCCGTGTTTCACGCTCGGAGCTGATGGAGTTCCTCCATAAGTGGCTGACCGGGCACATCATGCACGAGGACGTGCTCTACAGCGAGCACTTCCTGGCCCACGGCGCGCAGCGCCGCTGGCTGAAGCCGAGCTGGCTGAAGAAGTTCTGGTAATGGGAATTCCTCGGGAGGCAGCGGCTCGCCCCGCCGACACGGCCGCCCTCCCCGCCGCACAAACGATAAAGAACGCGGCATAAAAAAAGCCCCGGCATAACGCCGGGGCTTTTTTTGGCAACGCAAACCGAGCTTAGGCCGGCAGCACGGGGTGACGCAGACCGGCCATTTCCTGGACGATGCGCACCACCTGGCAGGAGTAGCCCATCTCGTTGTCGTACCAGACGTAGAGCACACAGCTCTTGCCGTTGACGATGGTGGAGGCCGAGTCGACCACGCCGGCGTGACGCGAACCGACCAGATCGGTCGACACCAGCTCGGTGGAGGCGGTGTAGTCGATCTGCTCCATCAGGCTGGAGTTGAGCGCCACGTCACGCAGGTAGGCGTTGACCTCCTCCTTGGTGACTTCCTGCTCAAGGTTCAGATTGAGCACGGCCAGGGACACGTTCGGGGTCGGCACGCGAATGGCCGAACCGGTGAGCTTGCCCTTGAGCTCCGGCAGCGCCTTGGCGACCGCCTTGGCGGCGCCGGTCTCGGTGATCACCATGTTCAGCGCGGCGGCACGACCGCGGCGAGCACCCTTGTGGAAGTTGTCGATCAGATTCTGATCGTTGGTGTAGGCATGCACCGTTTCGACATGGCCGCTGACCACGCCGTACTTCTCGTGGATGGCCTTGAGCACCGGGGTGATGGCGTTGGTGGTGCAGGACGCCGCCGAGATGATCGTGTCCTCGGGGGTGATCTCCTTGTCGTTGACACCGAACACGATGTTCTTCATGTCGCCCTTGCCGGGGGCGGTGAGCACCACCTTGGCCACGCCGGGGCAGCTCAGGTGCTTGGACAGGCCCTCGACGTCGCGCCACTTGCCGGTATTGTCGATGACGATGGCGTTCTTGATGCCATACTGGGTGTAATCGACGCTGGCCGGGTCGTTCGAGTAGATGACCTTGATGTAGTTGCCGTTGGCGACGATCGCGTTCTCCTCGGGCAGCACGTCGATCGAGCCGTTGAACGGACCGTGCACCGAATCGCGACGCAGCAGGCTGGCGCGCTTGTACAGGTCGTCATCGGAGCCCTTGCGCACCACCACGGCGCGCAGCCGCAGCTTGTTGCCGGAGCCGGTGCGCTCGATCAGCAGCCGGGCCAGGATGCGACCGATGCGGCCGAAGCCGTACAGCACCACATCCTGCGGCTCCTTGAGCAGCGGCTCGCGGCGGCCGACGATGGAGGCGAGCTGCTCCTTGAGGTAGTCGCTCCGGCTCGGCTTCGGGGCGGGCAGCTTCAGGTAGTTGACGGTCAGCTTGCCGAGGTCCACCCGAGCCGGCGCCAGCTCCAGCTCGCTCAGCGCCTCGAGCATCGCGAAGGACTCGTGGATCGACAGCGCTTCCGGCTCGTACTGCTTGACGAAGCGATGGGCCTTGAGCAGATCGATGGTGGTGGCGTTGTTGATCGGCCGCCCGTGGATCCGCAGGATGACCCCCTGATCCCGATAGAGCTTACCGATGATGGGCAGCATGCGCTCAGCGAGCTCCTGCTGCTCGAGCCAATCTTTCAACAACTTGTCCTGCTTTTCGGGCTGCATTGGTTTACCCCCAAGCTGAGCTGGCCACCGCCCATCCTGGGAGGCGGCATGAATCCTACGGAGTGGCATCTCGGCCGCGCGAAGCTTACGACGAAAATGGCCGCAGCGGTATGTAGGATTGCCGAAAATTTTGCATCGACCCGCAGGCCGGCCGAACGCTGTCGCCTTCCGGCGACATCATGGGGCGGCGTCGCCGCTTCAAGCCGAACCGTTCCCCTCTCGCAACTGCCACAGGTAAGCCTGGCCAAGCGCGCCCAGCAGATTGCGCCCGGCCTGCTCGACATCGGCGCCGAAAGCCAACACGCCGTCCTGGTGCCCGGCCATGACGATGACGCCGCGCTCGCGCACCGCCGCCTGCCGCACCAAATCGGCCACCGCCGCGGCCATGGCCGGAGTGCCGTAAGGCACCGTCGCCGGCGTCGCTGGCCACCCCAGCGCCAGCCCCGCCCGCCACAGCGCCGGCCCATGGACGTGCAGCACCGCGTTCACGGTCGCATCGGCCGCGTAGACCGCGCCATGGGTCAACGCCTCGGACGAGGGCGGCAGCATCCCCTCCGCCGCCAGCTGATTGCGCTGCGGATCGCAGCGCAGCACCCGGCAATAATGCGCCGGCGTCAGCCGCGGCAGATGACCGGTCTGGCTGGCGCTGATCAGGAAGCCGGTGCCGCTCCGGCAGCTGACGTTGCCGTACCCCAACCCCTGGTAGCGGTCGGGGTCGCGCCCCACCAGCCGTAGCTCGAACAGAATGCGCCGCCACGCCTCGATCGCCGCGATCTCGTCCAGCGCCGGTGCGGGGCCCGGGCGCTGATCCAGCCGATACTTGATGACGCCCTCGCGCTCCGCCATGGCGCTCCTCCCGTCCGTCGCTTGGCCGCGGGCGCCCATCACAGCAGAACCACCGGCGCCGCTCAACCCAGTGCCGCCAGCCGCTCCCCACAACGGACTAACAACTTGATTTAAAAATACTTTGTCGAGTGATCAAAACCTGAGCAAACCAAGCGAACTGCTCGCAGCGACGGCAGCTTGGGCTCTCTTTCCCAGTCCTGTGCACAGAGTTATCCACAGATTTTGTGGATAGGCGGATTTCCTACAGGCAGGCGAGCACTTAGCGACACCGCCCCCGCGACGTCTCGCCAAAGGCCGCTGCAAGCGCGCCGCCCCGCCCCCATGTCCTGATCGGAATCCGCGGTATCGGAGGGGAGGCACGACCATGACCGATGTAGAACGCAGCTCGGTGATAGCGAGCGCCCTGTGGATGGTGGCGATCAGCATGGCGCTGTTCTTCCTGCCGGCCGTCAACGGGCTGATCGGCGGTCTGGTGGGCGGCTACAAGGCCGGTACCGTCGGCCGGGCGTTGAGCGCCGCCGTATTGCCGGCCATCGCGGTGGGGCTGGGCATCTGGCTGCTGCTGGCGCTGCTGGAGGCCCCCATCATCGGCTTCATCTCCGGCGTGGCAGTGGGCGTCTGGGCGCTGTTCTCCAGCATCGGCCTGCTCATCGGCGCTTTGATCGGCGGCGCCTTCGCCCCCACTCATCCGGGCTGAGCAGCGCACCGCCCCCTTTCCATCCCTATGAACGTCGCCAAGGAGGTTTTCCGATGCCGCTGCCCGACCTTGGAGCTCAGGATCCGGACCGTCGCAATTCGCCGATCGTCGATCCCATCGCCAGCGAGGAGCCGGCGCCCGAGATCGACGAATCCGTGCCCGCTGCCTGCTACTTCAACGACGAGGAATTTCCGCACGGCAGCTATGTGAAGAGCGGTTCGCAGGTACTGCGCTGCGAACACGGCGTCTGGGTGCCGGCCGGCCTGGACCTGCCAATTCCCCCGTAGCGCCCGCGCCGGTCAGTGCAGCCGGTGCGCCTGCGGCCGCACCAGCACCTTGATGCAGCCGTCCCGCTTGTCGCGGAACATGCGGTAGGCGTCCGGCACTTCCTCCAGTCCGATGCGGTGGGTGAACACGAAGGCGGGATCGATCTCGCCGTTGTCGATACGGGCCATCAGCGGCCGCAGATAACGGTGCACGTGGGTCTGCCCGGTCCGCAAAGTCAGGCCTTTGTTCATCAGCGCACCGAGCGGGATCTTGTCGGCGAAGCCGCCGTACACGCCGGGCATGGACACCACGCCGCCCTTGCGGCAGGCCATGATCGCCTGCCGCAGCGCGGTGGGACGTTCGGTCTCCAGACGCACGGCCTGCTTGACGCGATCGTACCAGCCCTCCAAGCCGATCCCGTGCGCTTCCATGCCGACGGCGTCGATGCAGGCGTCCGGACCACGACCGGCGGTGAGGTCGCGCAGCGCCTCCACCATGGCGAGCGTGTTCCCCACCTCGCTAGGGCGCAGCGGCTCGGCCCCGCTATGGCGCTGGGCCATCTCCAGGCGCTCGGGCACATCGTCGATGGCGATCACCCGGGCCGCGCCCAGCAGCTTGGCACTGGCGATCGCCATTTGCCCGACCGGGCCGCAGCCCCACACCGCTACCGTGTCGCCCGGCTGGATGCCGCAGTAGTCGGCGGCCTGATAGCCGGTGGGCAGCACGTCGGTGAGCATCACCGCCTGCTCGTCGCTGATGCTGTCGGGCAGCTTGACCGGACCGACGTCGGCGAACGGCACCCGGACGTACTGGGCCTGGCCGCCGGCGTAGCCGCCGACCAGATGCGAATAGCCGTAGATGCCGGACGGCGAATGGCCCCACATCTTCTCCGCGAGACCCGCGTTGGGGTTGGAGTTGTCGCACAGCGACCACAGCTCGCGCCGGCAGAAGAAGCACTGACCGCAGGCGATCGGAAACGGCACCGCCACCCGGTCGCCGGGCCGCAGGTTCTCGACTTCGGCGCCGACCTCCACCACCTCGCCGACGAACTCGTGGCCGAGGATGTCGCCCTCGTTCATGGTCGGCACATAGCCGTCGTACAGGTGCAGATCGGAACCGCAGATCGCCGCGGCCGTGACCTGCACCACCGCGTCGCGCGGATTGATCACTTCCGGATCGGGGACATGATCGACCCGCACGTCTTCCCTGCCGTGCCAACAAACCGCTCGCATCGTTCCACTCCCTAATGCACCAGCGCCGCCGTGGGTACCTCGCCGGCTTCCATCAGCTGCTTGAAGCGCCGCAGATCCTCCCGCAGCACCGCCTGGCTCAGGCCGCGCACCAGCCGCGCCGCGGCGCCGGCCGGTCCCGGCGGGCGCCAGCGCATCGCCACTTCCACTTCGCTGCCGCGTCCCTCCGGGCCGGCACGAAAGCGCACCTCGCCCTCGCTCTCGAGCTCGGCGCCCGGCAGGCTGCGCCAAGCGATGAGCTCGCCCGGCACATCTTGAGTAATCTCGGCGTCCCAGCGCACGCGCCGACCGCCCGGCAGCACCGCCAGCCAGCGGCTGCGCCGGTCGTCCAGCGGCCGGACTTCGGCCAGGTAGCGCATGAACTGGGGCAGGTGGCTGAAATCGCGCCAGAAGGCGTAGAGCTCCCGCGGCTCTCGGCTGACAGTGACCGCGCCGTGCAGGGATAAGGGCTCGCCGCGCGCGGACGTTAGCAGCCCGCCATCGTCGGGGCCGGCGCTGCTGCGGCCCAGACGGGCATACAGCGGGCAATGGCCGCTGGCGCCCCGGTAGATCAGCGCCGTGCCCAGTACGGTCAGCGCCGCCCCCGCAGCGCCGCCGCGGGACAAGCCCCACAAGACCGTGGCGGCGCCGCCGAGCAAGGAGACGCGGCGCTCGTTGGCGCCGACGTTGACGCGGCCCGTCTGCGCCGCCTGTGTGCTTTCCACCATCGCTCCTCCCGGCCGTTCCCGGCCACGACCAGGCAGAAGAGGTAAGGCTGCGCCGGGAAAAAGCAACCGCTGCGGTATCAGGCGAGGAAGGCGAACGCGCCGTAGCCGACCACCCGGGACTTGTCGCCGCCGCCTTCCCCGGAGTTGGTCAGCGCCAGGGTGCGGGCGCGCCAGCCGCGCGCCCGCGCATACGCGAGCAGACCGTTGATCGCGGTGCGCCCGCAGGCGTCCTGGCAGCGCAGACTGCGCAAGGATTCGATGTGCTCCCGCGCGCTCTGGTCGAGCAGGCGAGCGGCGGCGTAACTGTGGTAATGGCTCAAGTCGGAACTGACCACGATCAGACTGCCGCCGTCGTAATCGAGTTCGGCCAGCACCTCGGCCACGTCGTCGGTTTCGGCCTCGCCGACGATCAGCGGCACCAGTGGGAAATCGCCGAGCAGCCGCTGCAGGAACGGCAGCTGCACTTCGATACTGTATTCGCTGCGGTGCGCATCCTCGCGCCGGCTCACCTGCGGCAGGTCCGCCACCCGCTCCTGGGCGTCCAGATCGACCGCAACCGTCCCCAACGGCGTGACGAACGCCGCCACGCTGCTCAACGCGATGCCCGTACACGGCAGGCCGTGGCTGGGGCCGAGCACCACCACCCGGCGCAGCCAATCGTGGTCGGCGCGCAACTGGGCGAACGCGGCGGCGGCGGCGCGGCCGGAGCAGGCGTAGCTGCCGTGGGGCGCCACCAGCGCCTTCGGGGCGCGATCGGCCGCCTGTTGGGCGGCCAAGAGCGCGTCGACGGTGCGGGCGAGCAACGTCGGCTCGGCTGGGTAGAACCGTCCGGCCGCCGTGGGCGAACGTAGAGCCGCCATGACGTTTCTCCCGAAACGATGGCAGCCCGCCCGGCGCTGCCGACAGGCCGTCGGCGACCGAGCGGGTGCACGGTGCCCCTCACGGGGTCCAATGAAAACAGATGGTTCTACCCGCCCCCGTCATCAAGAGGGGCGGCGACGGCGGCTAGAGCCAGACGTAGCTGGTGTGGGTCTGGCGCCGCTGGCGCAGCCGCTCCCAGAATTTCTCGTGGAAGAAGTAGGCCACGGTGTTGCAGAGCGGCTCGACCAGCGCAATGGCGCCGCCCACGGCCAGGCTGCCGGTCATGAGGTAGCCGACCGTGAAGGCGACGGTGAAGTGAACGGCGGCGAAGCTGAGAGTCTTGATCATGGCGGCGATTCCTGTTCGTCCTTGGCTTAATGATAATGATTCTCAGCCGCGCGCCCATTCGATTTTCCCAATCGCCGCCATAGACACCGCCCGGCTACCAGGTGCCGACGTTCGGCATGGACACCCAGGGCTCCTGCGGCGGCAACGGTTCGCCCTTCTGCAGCAGCTCGATGGAGATGTTGTCGGGCGAGCGCACGAACGCCATGTGGCCATCGCGCGGCGGACGGTTGATGACCACGCCCTTTTCCTGCAGCCGGCGGCAGACGGCGTAGATATCGTCCACCCGATAGGCCAGATGACCGAAGTTGCGCCCGCCGGTGTACACCTCCGGATCCCAGTTGTAGGTCAGCTCGATCATCGGCGCCTTGTGCACCTTGGCCCGCTCGACATCGCCGGGCGCGGCCAGGAACACCAGCGTGTAGCGCCCCTGCGGGTAGTCCTGGCGGCTGATCTCCACCAGCCCCAGCGCATCGCGGTAGAACGCCAGCGACTGCTCCAGATCGGTGACTCTGACCATGGTGTGCAAATATTCCATCTCGACCTCCACGCGCCGGTTCATCGAAAACGCCCTATCTACCGCAGCCGCGGCGGTGCGACAACCGGCATGGGCGCACGCCAGCGTGCGCGGGCTGTGATATAAACTTCTCCCGCCCACGATTGCCGCGCCCGCCCGGCCCCTGCATGCCGCCGCGATGGGCCGTTATCAGCAAGAGCATCAGGAGAATCGCCTCCCATGACCGATATCCGCCAGGAAGACCTCATCCAGAGCGTCGCCGACGCCCTGCAGTTCATCTCCTACTACCATCCCAAGGACTTCGTCGACGCGGTGTACGCGGCGTATCAGCGGGAGGAATCGCCGGCGGCCAAGGATGCGATGGCGCAGATCCTGATCAACTCGCGCATGTGCGCCGAGGGCCATCGCCCGATCTGCCAGGACACCGGCATCGTCACGGTGATCATGAAGATCGGCATGAACGTGCGCTGGCCCGATGCCACCATGAGCATCGAGGACATGATCAACGAGGGCGTGCGCCGCGGCTACAACCATCCGGACAACGTGCTGCGCGCCTCGGTGCTGGCCGACCCGGCCGGCGCGCGCAAGAACACCCGCGACAACACCCCGGCGGTGATCCACATGAGCGTGGTGCCGGGCGACACGGTGGAGATCGAGGTCGCCGCCAAGGGCGGCGGCTCGGAGGCCAAGAGCAAGTTCGTCATGCTCAACCCCTCCGACTCGATCGTCGATTGGGTGCTGAACACCGTGCCCACCATGGGCGCCGGCTGGTGCCCGCCGGGCATCATCGGCATCGGCATCGGCGGCACCGCCGAGAAGGCCATGCTGCTCGCCAAGGAAGCCTGCATGGAGACCATCGACATCCATGAGCTCAAGGCGCGCGGCCCGCGCAACCGCATCGAGGAGCTGCGGCTGGAGCTGTACGAGAAGATCAACCAGCTCGGCATCGGCGCCCAGGGGCTGGGCGGCCTGACCACGGTGCTGGACGTCAAGATCAAGGACTACCCGACCCAC